>Ga0129307_1000098_pt1 | contig 141774 bp, 130 predicted proteins | sample P1105metagenome_FD_94437 | JGI IMG/M metagenome (GOLD analysis project Ga0129307, IMG submission 94437) | Capybara group fecal microbial communities from Wisconsin, USA - P1105 metagenome | ecosystem: Host-associated > Mammals > Digestive system > Large intestine > Fecal | place: USA... | reverse complement strand
TTTGGAGGTGAATTTTATGGAACAGAAAGAAAAATGGAGAATCATCCTGGCAGTTGCCGGTGCATGTGCCCTTTTCATCATCGGGGGCCTGATCTACGGCTGCGGCCGGGAAAAGAAAGAGGACCCTAAGGTCATGGAATATCAGCAGACCACGGATCCGGACACCATTCAGAAAAAACTGGGCGTGAGCCAGGGCACCGCCCGGGAAATTACCAGGGAGATCTATCATGTGCAGCAGTCCGATGCCCCGCCGGCCATTACCTACTACGTCCAGGCCCCGGATGTGGAAGCCGGAGCCCGGCAGGTGGCCCAGGATATTCAGGCGGGGAAACCATCCGTCCCTGCTGCGGCATCCGAGAAAACGGACAGGACCGTGGTCACGGCCGACACCGATCGGCAGAAGGTTGATGTGTACAAAATCAACCTACGGCGCAGCCATAAGATTAAAGCCGGTATTATGACGGCCGACGGGAAAACCTATGGCGGCATTGGGTACCAGGCCGGGAAATGGGAAGGGATGATCTACACAAGGACCGGACGTAAGGTTGAAGCAGCGTCTCTAACATATACTGTGGCGGAGTGGTAGGCGAACCGTAGCAAAATGGCAGAAAAACAAAATTAAACTACTGATTTTGTTTAAAATCTTGCTAGCCATAAAATGCAAATAATGGACCTGTACCGATATCTGTGCTAAAATAATAAATATACTATAGTATGCTTCTTGCTGGGTTCCCGAATGGGAGTAAGGTTAACGAGAAATCCCATGTAGAAGTAAGGTGGAAATTTCAAGAAAGTACATTGCGGTGCGCTGGGAATCTCCACCTTTATTTTTTTTTATAAGCTGCAAAAGAAAAAATAATGGAAAACCATCCGTTCCCAATGTGGGCTTCTAGGTTCGAACTGAGCTGTAATTTGGCCACCAACTGCAACACTGTGGGAACTCCCCCGGTCCTGACGCTGTATCAGGGCAGGGGGAGTTTTTTTTTGATTCGCCATGGAAAAGGACGGCAGAATATGGAGTATTATCTTCTTGGATTCAAATATCACCATATCAGGAAATACTGCATTTGGATGACGGATCACAAGGACAGGATCTATTGTGATGGAAAGCAGGCTATCCTGACCTTTGACAGCCAATTTGCAATGCAGCAGTATGCACTTTCCAAAGGAATCAAGGTTGATACAAAAAATGGATATATATGTGAAATGGATCACCTGCAGATTGGCAGCAGCAGACTGGCGGATATCTTGGACTTCTGGAATTTAACAAGTGACATTACCAAAACAGTCGGAGTCAATTTCATCGGCAACCGAAAGAGTCCTATAATCAACAAAATATATAACAAACTGTTCCATGGCTGCAACTTGCTGAAGCGGAAAGCGACGGCTCCCTATATTCCTAGATTCAGCCCGGATGAAATCCGGATTCTAGAAAAGCTTTTAGAGGATGGTAAAAAAATCATAAAAAGATACCTATTGAAAATCCGATGAAAAGGGAAAAGAGAAGCACCTTGACAAGTTCCGCCTGATTTGTTATAGTTCCTCTGTAATCACGCAATGAGGGGGTTGGCATCCCTGAGCGTTCGCTTCACAAGAGAGGCCGCTTTCGGGCGGCAAACAGGGTGGAACCGCGGAACAACCTCCCGTCCCTGTAATGTAGAGTATCCTGTCTATATTACAGAGACGGGAGTTTTTGTATAGGAGGAGAGAAAATGGATTTTCAGACCATCATTTTGAACCTGCAGAAGTACTGGGCCAACCAGGGCTGCATCATGGCCCAGCCCTATGACGTGGAAAAGGGTGCCGGGACCATGAACCCGTCCACCTTCCTGCGGGTACTGGGGCCGGAACCCTGGAACGTGTGCTATGTGGAACCTTCCCGCCGTCCTGCTGACGGCCGGTACGGGGATAACCCCAACCGCCTGTACCAGCATCACCAGTTCCAGGTGATCATGCAGCCGTCCCCCAGCAACATCCAGGAACTGTACCTGGAAAGCCTGCGGGAACTGGGCATCCATCCGGAAGAACACGATATCCGGTTCGTGGAAGACAATTGGGAATCTCCTACCCTGGGCGCCTGGGGCATGGGCTGGGAAGTGTGGCTGGACGGGATGGAAATCACCCAGTTCACCTATTTTCAGCAGGTGGGCTCCATCGACATCAAACCGGTGGCTGTGGAAATCACGTATGGCCTGGAACGGCTGGCCATGTACATCCAAGGCGTGGAAAACGTCTATGATCTCCAGTGGGTGGGGGATGTGACCTACGGGGATGTGTTCCATACCAATGAAGTGGAACAATCCCGGTACAGCTTCGACATCGCCGACATCGACCTGCTGTTCGACCTGTTCGACAAGTACGAAAAGGAAGCCAAACGGGTCATCCTCACCGGCAACATCCGTCCGGCCTATGACTATGTGCTGAAATGCTCCCACACCTTCAACCTGCTGGATGCCCGGGGTGCCATCAGCGTCAGCGAACGGACCAACTACATCTCCCGGGTGCGGGCACTGGCCCGGCTGTGTGCGGCGGCCTATGTGGAACAACGGGAAAAACTGGGATTCCCCATGCTGAAGAGAGGGTAATGGATATGGCAAATTTATTATATGAAATCGGAACGGAAGAAATGCCGGCCCAATATATGCCCGGCATCCTGAAGGAATACCAGGAACTGGCCGGAAAGAAACTGGCTGAAGCCCGGATCCCCTTCAGCACGGTGAAAGTGTATGGGACTCCCCGCCGGATGGCTTTCCTGGCGGAAGGGGTGGCGGAAAAACAGGAAGATTCCAATGTGGAAAGCAAAGGGCCGTCCTTGAAGATCGCATTTGACAAGGACGGCAATGCCACTCGTGCCGCCCAGGGATTTGCCCGGGGCCAGGGGGTGGATGTGAAGGATCTGGTCCAGAAAGACGGCTATGTATACGCTGTGAAGCATCTGGAAGGCAAAAAGACCATCGACCTGCTGCCGGCCATCCTGGATGATATCCTCCATTCCCTGAACTTCCCCAAGACCATGCGGTGGGCGGATTATGATTTCGGGTTCGTCCGTCCTTTCCGCTGGATGGTGGCGCTCCTGGATGACCAGGTGATCCCGGTGGAAGCCAACGATGTGAAGAGCGGCAGAGAAGCCCGGGGCCACCGGTTCCTGAGCAACCATCTGATCATTATCCCGGATGCGGCTGCTTATGAAAAGACCATGGAAGACAACTTCGTCATGGTGGATGTGGACAAACGCCGGGAAACCATCCGGAAACAGATCGAAGACCTGGCTGTGGCCGAAGGGGGCAGAGCTGCCATTTCTCCGGATCTGCTGGAAGAAGTTACCTTCTTGGTGGAATATCCTACTGCCCTGTGCGGCCATATCGATGACAAGTACCTGCGCCTGCCGGACTGCGCCATCATCACCCCCATGCGGGACCATCAGCGGTATTTCCCCATGTTTGACAAAGACGGGAAACTGATGCCCAAATTCATCACCGTCCGGAACGGAGGCAAGGAACATCTGGACATCGTGACCCACGGGAATGAACGGGTGCTCCGGGCACGTCTGGATGACGCGGTGTTCTTTTTCGACAACGACCGGAAGAAATCCCTGGCCCAGCACCGGGAAGGGCTCCACGAAGTGGCCTTCCAGCACGGCCTGGGGAATATGTACGACAAGACGGAACGGCTCCAGAAGCTCTGCGACGTGCTGGTGAAGGCTACCGGTCTGGAAGCGGATGCCAAGACCGTGGAACGGGCCGCCCTCCTGTCCAAGGCGGATTTGGTCACCGGCATGGTGACGGAATTCACCGAACTCCAGGGCACCATGGGCAAAGAATATGCCCTGCTGGACAACGAAGGGGAGAAAGTGGCCCAGGCCATCGGGGAACAGTACATGCCCCGGTTTGCCGGAGACGGACTGCCCCAGAGCAACGAAGGCCGGATCCTGGCCGTGGCGGACAAATTGGACAACATTGTGGCCACCTTCAGTCGGGGCATGGCTCCCACCGGGTCCCAGGATCCCTACGCTCTGCGCCGTCAGGCCCTGGGCATCCTGAACATCGTAGCCGACGGCGGAGTCCACTTCCCGCTCCGGGCGGTGCTGGCGGAAACCCTGAAGAACCTGCCGGTGGAAGTGGAAAACGAAGCCAAGCTGCTAGATGAAGTGGCCGACTTCTTCGCCCAGCGGGCCAAGAACATGTTGCTGGACAAAGGAATCCGGTATGATGTGGTGGATGCAGTACTGGCCGCTCCGGGACTGGACGACCTGGCAGACATCTTCGTCCGGGCCGATGCCCTGGCTGCCTATCTGGAAACGGAAAAGGCCGCTGACAGCATCCAGGCCTTCACCCGGGTGGAAAACATCAGCAAGAACAATGTGGTAGAAGTCCCTGTGGATGCCGCCCTGTTCCAGGATGCCGCAGAAAATGCCCTGTATGAATCCGTGGAAAAAGTGGCTGCGGCAACGGCTCCTTTGGCTGCTGACCGGAAGTACACAGAACTGCTGTCTGCCAACGATGAACTGGCCGCACCTGTCAACGCCTTCTTCGATGCGGTGATGGTCATGGACAAGGACGAAAAAGTAAAGAACAACCGTCTGGCTCTGCTGAACCAGGTGAAGAAACAGGTGAACCAGGTGGCTGACCTGAGCCAGCTGGTGATGAAATAACAGAGCTGTCCAGGGGCACGTCTGACTTTGGATGGAAATGAACAAGGCTGTGAAAGTGAAAAGCCATGATTTGGCGAAAGACTTTCACAGCCTTGTTCTTTACCTTGTAGTTTGTTTTCGCAAATGCGGATTCCTCGCCTTATAAAGATAAAATGTCCTTTTGAAAAAGACATAAAATAAGTCGATTCCTAAAAAAACAAATAAACAGCATATGCACTTTACAGTAAAATAGAATGATGATAGAATCTTAAGCATAGCAATAGCGCGGAATTATGCAAAGCATGAAGAAAATCGAAGGAGGAGAAATCTATGGGGAAAAACTTGAAATGGGAAATCCTGCGGGAGCTGACCCATCGTAATTTGTCCACGGGGGGGGGACGTTAAAAGAAGAAAGGATTGTCTTGGCGGCAGCTGTCCTGGCGACGGGTATGGCCGGCACGGCCATGGCGGCAGAAAAAGATATTGTGGAGAAAGGCGCCCAGCCTATTGCTTACGATATCAGCCTAGCCAACGACGGGACCAATATCGCCATCGGCAAGAATGCCAAAGTCTTTATCGGCGGCGGGACCCAGGAGTCCATGCTTTCCTTCGGAGAAAAAGTCTATCAAGGTTCTTTTAGCATGCACATCCATGATAACGATCATGCAAAAAAGAATCTGCCAGAAGCCATTGCCATAGGGACGAATTCTTATGCCCGCACAGGAGCTATTGAAATCGGTGCCCATACCCTGGAAGTAAACAAGATTGCCATCGGTGATACCACGGCTGACCAATTGCGGCAGTTTGGCGTAGCGTCTACTACGCTGGGAACCAATTCTTATGCAGGCGGTGGTTTTGCTACGACCATCGGCAGCTATAATGTGCAGAGCAGTCCGTATGCGGCTAACGGTACTATGGATACTGTGTTTAACGCAACGAAAAATGCATTTGCCACGGTTATCGGTACCTTCAATTCCAATGAATCCATGACAGGAAGCAGCAGCAGCGGTATCGCTAATATGATCGCGGGGACTGCCAATAAAGTGACGAACAGCAATGGTGCCATCGTCATGGGTGCAGGAAATAGTGTTAAAGGCTCCAGCAGCTATTTTGATGCCTCTGCATACAGTAAGCATTTTGATTCTGTCACAGATATGCAGAAAACTTTGATGGATGGTGTTGCTAAAAGCGCAGGCGGTGCCACCTTGGTCATCGGCGGTGCCAACCAGGCAGAAAATACGTCCCATTCGCAGATCATGGGCGTCGGCAACAAGGTAAAATCTACGACTTCCAAGAAAATAGAGTTTAACTACCTGGATGGGTTCAACAGTTCCATTACCGATGCAAGCCATGTAAAGGTGCTGGGCCAAAGCGTCATCATCAGCAAAGGAGCCGATTCCAATACGGTGATCGGCGATTATCGTACTGTGGCAGAAGGCCAGACCAATAACGTGATTGTAGGCAATGGGAAAGAAAAGTCGCCGCTGACGACTTCTAATAAAGAAACGGTCATCCTGGGGTTCAAGGCCAATGCCTCTTTTGACGGCAGTGTGGCTCTTGGTGCCGGTTCTCTTGCCGACACGAAGGCAGGAATCTTTGGCTGGGACCCTGGGACACAGCAGGCAAGCACCCTGGATTCTCCTGTATGGAAATCCTCCTGGGCGGCTGTATCCGTGGGGGATAGTGCACATACCCGGCAGATTACCCATGTAGCAGCCGGTTATGCTGATACAGATGCGGTGAACGTGGCACAGTTGAAAGCCGCTATGGAAAATGCAGCGCCTAAACTGGAATTGCTGGCTGGAGACGGCATCAAAATCGAAAAAGATTCTGCAAGCCAGCGCTACACCATCAGTGCCAATCTGACCGGAGGCGAAACGGCGACCGACAGCACGGAAGTCAAACCGAAAGCGGACGGTGCTGGTTCCGGGTCAGGCGATTCCCAGGGAACGCCGTCTGAGATAGATCCTGGGAAACCTTTGGAAATTTTGGCGGAAACCAGAGCCACGAACTTTGCTGCTGACGAGGGGAACGCGTCAGTCAAGCCTTCGGAAACCCTGAACATCATTGGAGATGGGAACAACCTGTCAACCAAAGTGGAAGGGAATACCCTTTCCGTGAATCTGAAAAAAGACCTTGTCGTGGACAGCGTAACTGCAGGGGGGACGAAGCTTTCTACGGATGGGGTAACCATTGCCGGCGGTCCTTCCATGACAAAGGATGGGCTGGATGCCGGAAGTAAAAAAATCACCAACGTGGCAGCGGGAACGGAAGAGACGGATGGCGTGAACTATGGGCAGCTGAAAGGCGTGGAAAACCGGGTGGAAGAAAATACCCGGAATATCAACCGGGTCAACGGCCGGATTTCCAACTTGGACAGCCGTCTGAATAAAGTGGGGGCCGGGGCTGCAGCTTTGGCGGCACTCCATCCCCAGGATTTCAATCCCGATGACAAATGGGATTTCGCCGTAGGCTTCGGCAACTATCGGGATGCCAGTGCCATGGCTGTAGGGGCCTTCTACCGCCCAGATGCCCGGACCATGCTCAGTGTGGCCGGAAACTTCGGCAATGGGGAAAATATGATCAATGCCGGACTGAGCTTCAAATTGGGGAAATCCAGTCCCTATGCGAGTATGGACCGGCAGGCCATGATCCATCGTCTGGCCAGCCAGGATCGGGAACTGGAGGCACAGAACCAGCGGATCGCCAAGCTGGAGCAATTGGTAGCACAGCTGATGGCGAAGTAAGAGAATATAGGACGAAAGAGAGAGGGGGTGTTGCACGTTGCGTGCAACAGCTCCTCTCCTAGCTATAGAGCCTCACGACTGGAGAGCAGTGATTGGTCCTGCTGCCCCTGCCGGGGCCATTTCTTTTTCACAAATGCCAAAAACTGCTTCAGCGCCGGGAATTGCTCCGGATCCCGGTTCCAGACAAAATTCACGTGACCGGTGGCAATCTGCTTTACGGGAATGGCTACCAGATTCTTTTCGTCCTGGGCGAATTCTTCAGACAGGAAGCCCACTGCTGCCTGGTGCCGGATGTATTCCAGAATGGTGAATACCTGGGTGGTCTGATGAAGGATACGGGGATGGATCTGGCAGGCCGCAAAGAGACGGCGCAGGTACTGGGTCTGGCCGAACTGATCGGTGAACAGCACCAGAGGCTCATCGTCCAGGTCTTTCAGGTCCACTTCAGAACAGCAGGCCAGAGGATGGCCTTTGTGGACAAAAAGCATGAGCCGGCTGTCTTTCAGCACGTAGCAGGAGTAGGGATTCCCCGGCAGATGATTGGTGACGCACAGAGCCAAGTCGATTTCTTTCTGGTCCAGGAGGGAATAGAGGATGGGACCGGTGGCTTCCGTGGTCATGATGCGCAGCTGGGGCCAGGCTTCCTGGAGGGCACGGTGGAGAGCGGGGAAAATCGTGTTTCCGCACATGGGGACCAGACCGATCCGCAGCAGGGCTTCTCCGGAGCCCAGGGAACGGGCGGTGTATTCCAGCTGTTCGTACTGTTCCTGGAATTTTTGGGCCTGTTCTAAGAAAAACTTTCCTGCAGCCGTAAGTGTCAGAGCATTGTGCCTCCGTTCCCAGAGGGGAGCGCCGCATTGTGCTTCCAGTTCCCGGATGGCCTTGCTGAGGCCGGGCTGGGTGAGATGCAGCTCTTCAGCGGCTTTGGTGAAATTCTGGTACCGGCAGGCGGTGATGAAATACCGGATCTGTTCCGGAGTGATAGCCATGGATGACCTCCTTATATTTTGGTATTTGCCTAACTTTAAGTTTGTCTAACTAAAAGACAGAACGTTCACAAAAAAGCATTTCTGTATTATAGTAATAGCATGAAAGAGAAATCACGTCCATGTTTATTTTGAAAGTCTTTGGAAAGAAGGGGCAGGATATGGAAAAGAAAATCTACAAGATTGCGGTGATCGCTGGGGATGGAATCGGGCCCGAAGTGCTGGCGGAAGGCATTAAAGTGCTGAACCGGACAGCGGAACTGGATGGATCTTTTGCCTTCGATTTCACCTATTTCCCCTGGGGTTGTGAATATTATCTGAAGAACGGGGAAATGATGCCGGAAGACGGTATCGAACAATTGTCCCATTTCGATGCCATTTACTTGGGGGCCGTAGGCTATCCTGGTGTCCCTGACCACATTTCTCTCCGGGGCCTCTTGATCAAGATCCGTAAGAGCTTCGACCAGTATGTGAACCTGCGGCCGGTGAAGTTGCTGAAAGGGGCTCCCTGCCCGCTGGCCGGAGTGAAACGGGAAGATATCGATATGGTGTTCGTCCGGGAAAACAGCGAAGGGGAATATGCCGGTGCCGGTGCCTGGCTGTATAAGGATACCCCTCGGGAAGTGGTGATCCAGGACAGCGTGTTCTCTCGGTTCGGTACGGAACGGATCATCCGGTATGCCTACGACCTGGCCCGGAAGGAACACAAATCCCTTACCAGCATCTCCAAAGGGAATGCCCTGAATTATTCCATGGTATTCTGGGATGAGGTCTTCAAAGAAGTGGGGAAGGAATATCCCGATGTGGAGACCCATTCCTACCTGGTAGATGCGGCCAGCATGTTCATGGTGAAGGATCCTAAACGGTACGGGATCATTGTCTGCTCCAATCTGTTCGGGGATATCTTGACGGACCTGGGGGCGGCCATTTCCGGCGGCATGGGCCTGGCGGCCGGGGCCAACCTGAACCCGGAACGGAAGTATCCTTCTATGTTCGAACCGATCCATGGCAGCGCACCGGATATCGCCGGCCAGGGCAAGGCCAATCCTCTGGCATCCATCTGGTCCGCCAGCCAGATGCTGGACTTCTTCGGGCATAAGGACTGGGGCAAGAAGCTCATCGACATCATCGAGACCATGATGGTGGAAAAGAAAGTCCTGACCCCGGATATGGGCGGCACCGCCACCACCAAAGAAGTAGGGGACGAAGCTGTACGGCTGTTGGAAAAATAACAAAAGAGCTGCCGCGTCGCGGCAGCTCTTTTGTTATTTACATTGATCGAAGGCCTGGGCCAGGTCGTCCCGCAAGTCTTCTTTGTCTTCCAGACCTACGGAGAACCGGAGCAGGGTGTGGGTGATGCCCTTTTCTTCCGCCTCTTCCGGGGTCAGGTCCGCATGGGTCTGGGTGATGGGATAGGTGAGCAGGCTTTCGGTGCCCCCCAAGCTTTCGGCGAACTGGATCAGCTGGATCTTTTCCAGGATGGTCTTGGCGGCTTCCGGAGATTTTACGTAGAAGGAAATCATCCCTCCGAAGCCCTTTGCCTGTTTCTTCTGGATGACATAGCCTGGATGGTCCGGCAGGCCGGGGTACAGCACCTTTTCCACCAGGGGCAGCTGTTCCAGCCACTGGGCCAGATACAGGGCATTTTCCTGATGTTGTTTCATCCGCACTGGCAGGGTCTTCAGGCTCCGGAGCATGAGCCAGGCATCGAAGACGCTGAGCAGGGCCCCGGTGGTCTTGTAAATGGTACGCAGGCGGGCGGCCACGTCCGCTTCCCGGCTGATCACAAAGCCGGCCAACAGGTCGTTGTGACCGGCCAGATACTTGGTGCCGCTGTGGAGCACGATATCCGCTCCCAGGGTCAGGGGCTGCTGGAAATAAGGGGACAGGAAGGTGTTGTCTACGATCACCAGCAGATGATGCTGATGGGCCAGCTCACTGAGGGCCTCCAGGTCGGTGATCTCCATGGTGGGATTGGTGGGGCTTTCCAGGTAGATGGCCCGGGTGGCCGGGGTGATGGTTGCTTCCACTGCTTTCAGATTGCTGGTGTGGACGGCAGTAAAAGACAGCCCCAGAGGTTCATAGGTGGTCTGGAACAGCCGGAAGGATCCGCCATACAGGTCGAAACCAGTGATGATGTGATCCCCAGGGGCAAAAAGCCGCATCACCGCATCGATGGCTGCCATGCCGGAGGAAAAGCACAGGGCATCGGTGCCCCCTTCCAGGGTGGACAGGACTTTTTCCAGCCTGGCGTGAGTGGGGTTGGATTCCCGGGTATAGGCCCAGCCGGTGGACTGTCCCAAGCCGGGATGGGCAAAAGTGGACGTGAGATACAGAGCCGGAGAAACGGCCCCCGTAGCATCGTTGGGGCCGCCTCCGTGGATACAGGCCGTAGTGAATTTCATGATTTTTTCCTCCTTGCAGGCACGATCATGCCATGAACACATAGTATTTTTATAGGAATACATTACTTGTTCCAGGGGAATTTGTCAAGTGCCTGAAAACGGCATCCAGACAGGGAAAGCGGGGTAAAATGGTTTTCTAAATGCAGGACCTGTGATATAATCATTTGGTAAAACTGGTTCCGGCAGGCTCTGACACCCTGCCAGGAATAGATTTTCGATAGGCGGTGAAAAAATGAGCGTTACAGTCAATGATGTAAAGCATATCGCAAATCTGTGCCGGTTAAATGTTCCGGACGATGAAATGGACAAGTTCGTTGAGCAGTTCAACCAGATTTTGAATTATGCTGAAATCTTAAAGAAAGTGGATACCCAGGGGATCGAACCTTCTCCCTATGTGCTTCCCATCAGCAATGTGCTGCGGGAAGATGTTCCTGTTGTGAGCCTGTCCCATGAGGACGCCATGAAGAATGCTCCGGAGGAATATGAAGGCGGCTTCAAAGTTCCCCGGGTGATCGAATAAGAGGAGGCAGAACAGTGGCTTTATACAGAGAAACTGCACATGAGCTCCATGAAAAGCTGGTGAAAAAAGAAATCAGCTCCGTGGAACTGACGAAAGCGGTCTATGACCGGATCGACGAAGTGGAAGACCAGGTCAAGGCCTATATTACCCTGGACAAGGAAAATGCCCTGGCCCAGGCCGCTAAAGTGGATAAGATGATCGCCGACGGCGAATCCATCAAACCCCTGGCTGGGATCCCCGGCGCCATCAAAGACAACATCAGCGTGAAGGGTGTACGGATGACCTGCGCCTCCAAGATCCTGGAAAACTTCGTGCCGGTGTACGATGCCCATGTCATCGAAAACCTGCGGAAAGACGAGACCGTTTTCTTGGGCAAGACCAACATGGATGAATTCGCCATGGGGTCCACCACAGAAACCTCTCATTTCCAGATCACCCATAACCCCTGGGATTTGTCCCGTGTACCGGGCGGTTCTTCCGGCGGCAGCGCAGCCAGCATTGCAGCCGGGGAAGCCATCTGGTCCCTGGGCTCTGATACCGGCGGTTCCATCCGGCAGCCGGCTTTCTTCAACGGCTGTGTAGGGCTGAAACCCACTTACGGCCGGGTTTCCCGGTACGGCTGTGTGGCCTTTGCTTCCTCCCTGGATCAGATCGGGCCCATTGCCCGTGACGTGACCGACGCCGCCCTGGTGCTGAATACCATCAGCGGCCTGGACGCCCATGATTCCACCTCCTACGACGCTCCGGTGCCGGATTACACCAAAGCCCTGCGCCAGGATGTGAAAGACCTGACCATCGGTCTGCCTAAGGAATACTTCGGAGAAGGTACGGATCCCAAAGTGGCCGCCCAGATCAAACTGGCTGCCAAGAAATTTGAAGAACTGGGAGCCCATGTGATCGAAGTCTCCCTGCCCCATACGGAATACGCCGTGATCACCTATTACATCATCGCTCCGGCAGAAGCTTCTGCCAACCTGGGTCGTTTTGACGGTGTCCGGTATGGTTTCCGGGAAATGGCTGCAGAAAGCGCTCCGGAAATGATGCGCAAGACCCGTACGGAAGGATTCGGCAAGGAAGTCCGCCGCCGGATCATGCTGGGAACCTACGTACTCAGTTCCGGGTACTACGATGCCTACTATAACAAGGCCATGCAGGTCCGGACCCTGATCCGTCAGGACTTCGCCAATGCCTTTGAAAAATGTGACCTTCTGCTGACTCCCACCTCCCCGGTGGTGGCTTATCCTCTGGATGCTAAGATGGATCCTCTGACTGTCTATATGCTGGACGTGACCACCATCCCCGTGAACATGGCAGGGCTGCCGGGTATTTCCATCCCCTGCGGCTTCGTGGACAACATGCCGGTTGGAGCCCAGCTCATCGGCAAGGCCCTGGGCGAAGAGACCCTGCTGCGGGCAGCGTATACCTTTGAACAGGCTACGGATTTCCATAAAGCCGTGGCACCTCTGGGAGGTTTGAAATAATGACAGAATATACTACCGTAATCGGTCTGGAAGTCCATGCGGAACTGAAAACCAAGACCAAGGCTTTCTGCTCCTGCTCCACGGAATTCGGCGGCGCCCCCAATACCCATGTTTGCCCGGTCTGCCTGGGCATGCCCGGGGCTCTGCCTGTGATCAACAAACAGATGGTGGAATTTGCCCTGCGCTTTGCTCTGGCCGTGAACTGCGAAATCCAGCGCTACAGCAAATTCGACCGGAAGAACTATTACTATCCGGATCTGGCCAAAGCCTATCAGATTTCCCAGTTCTATCAGCCTATCGCCCTGAATGGGCACCTGGACGTGAACGTGGACGGGGAAACCAAACGAATCGGCATCACCCGGATCCATATGGAAGAAGATGCTGGGAAGCTGGTCCATTCCGGCGCCTCCATCAGCACCTCTGATTTCTCCGCCGTTGACTACAACCGGGCCGGGGTGCCTCTGATCGAAATCGTATCCGAACCGGATATGCGGTCTGCGGCAGAAGCCCGTGCCTATATGGAAAAACTCCGGGCTTACCTTCAGTATACCGGAGTCTGCGACGGCAAGATGCAGGAAGGTTCCATGCGCTGCGATGCCAACATTTCCATTATGCCCGTAGGGGCCAAGGAATTCGGTACCCGTGCAGAAATCAAGAACCTGAACTCCTTCAAGGCCCTGGAAAGAGCCATTGAATACGAAGTGGAACGGCAGAAGGAAATCCTGGAAGACGGGGGCCATGTGGTCCAGGAAACCCGTACCTGGGATGATGCCCAGGGCATGACCTTCTCCATGCGGTCCAAGGAAGAAGCCCACGATTACCGGTACTTCCCGGAACCGGACCTGGCACCCATCATCATCGAAAAAGAATGGGTGGAAAAGGCCAAGAGCGAACTGCCGGAACTGCCGGATGCCCGGAAGGCCCGTCTCATGGACGAAAAGGGCCTGGACGACTACTCCGCTGAACTGATCGTGGCCGACAAGAAGATGGCTGAGTACTTCGATGCAGCTGCTGCGGAAACGGAAGATGCCAAAGGGGTGGCCAACTGGATCCTGGGAGATGTGTCCGCTTACCTGAACAGCAACAACTGCGGCATCGGGGATTTCCCCGTATCCCCGGTTCACTTGGGACAGATGGTGGCTCTGATCAAAAAGGGCGTGCTGTCCAGCAAACTGGCCAAGAAAGTCTTTGCAGAAATGCTGAAGAAAGACGAAGCACCGGCAGACCTGGTGAAGAAGCTGGGACTGGAACAGGTCAGCGACGAAGGGGCCATCCAGGCCATGGTGGACGAAGTCATCGCCGCCAATCCCCAATCCGTAGCCGACTACAAGGCCGGCAAGGATAAAGCCATTGGCTTCCTGGTGGGCCAGATCATGAAGAAATCCCGGGGTAAAGCCAATCCGGGCATGGTGAATAAGCTGATCATCAAGACCATCAAGGGAGAATAAAGAAAGCGCTGGTGCTTCTGCACCAGCCTTTTTTTGTGCCAAAAACTTCACAGCTTTGTGCTTTCTTTTTCATAGGCGCCTGTTATGATGGGCGTACGGAAAAAGGAGGGGAGCAGGATGCTGCAGCAAAGTTTAAAAGGGTATTGGCGGTGGCTGTTGATTGGAGCCATGCTGCCGGGGATCTTCGTAGGACAGATGGATAATCCTCTGCAGCATCGGGTTCCCCGTTATCTAGTACGGTACAATCAGGGCGGGCTCAATCTAGGCCTGCTCCAGTGGCCGGAAAATCTCCAGGCGGTCCGGTATGAACTGGAAATTTTTTCCCAGGTGCCGGAGGAACTGGATCCGGAACAGCCGGTGGAAGGAGCGGTCTATCGGAATGGCGAAATCTATACCAACCGGATCCTCCTGGACGAGGGAAAACTGCCTTCTCTGGATGACGGGCTGCCTCTTTTCTGGCGGGTACGGGCTTATGATTTGGATGGAAATCCCATCAGCCCCTATTCCCAGCCGAAAGAACTGCAGATGACCCTGGAGCGGGAATTGCGAGACGCTCCTGTGCCCCGGAGCCGCACTGAAAGAGAAAATGGCATGGAACTATTGTATCCAGTCTATTCGTATACCGCTTTGCCCGGTGCCCAGCAGTATGAAGTGGAAGTCCTTGACCAGATGCCGGAACGGACAGACGGGATCCTGCCTTCCCGGCACCGGGTCTATGCGGAAACCACCACCTTGACGGATCTCTATGACAAAGAACCCCGGATCGGGACCTATTACTGGCGGGTACGGGGGATGGATGGCAAGGGCCGGCCCTTGGGCGAATGGAGCCTGCCGGAGAAAGTTTCCCTGGAACCCTCTGAACAAGTGAAAGTGGGGATTTACGGGGACAGCATTTCCCACGGGGGCGGGCACCTTTCTTTCAGCCCGGCAGATGCTGCTTACAGCTATGCCCATTACCTCACGGTGCCCACGGTCAATCTGTCCGAGAGCGGGGATACCAGTGAAATGATGGTGGAACGGTTCCGGCGGGATGTCCTGCCCTTCCATCTGAAGACCCTCCTGATCATGGGAGGGTCCAACAGCCTGCGGGATGGGACGGATCCAGACGAAGTCATTGCCGACTTAAAGACGATGCAGCAGCTGTGTCGGGAAAACGGAATTACACCGGTACTGCTGACTTTGGCTCCCATCAATCCAGGAAATATCCGAAAGGCTTTTGATGAACCCACGGACCGGGATTGGCAGGAGGCCTTCCGGAAAGTGAATGCCTACATCCGCACCCAGCCTCATATCGATGTGGCTGCACCCTTTGAAGCCATGGGGCCGGAGCTTCCCACGGAAATGGCCCTGGATGGACTCCACGGAGATGTGGCCATGAAACAGATCATGGGCCAGATAATCAGCAGTCATATAAAGGAATTTTTATAAGGGGCTATGGTATAATGACCCTATGCAGTAAGGGGGAAGATACCATGGACAAAGAGAATTTGAAAGCATTCTGCCGGAGTCTGGGGCTGACGGAAGTGGGCGTCGCCCCCTGCCGTCTGCCGGTTCCGGAACCCCTGCCGGAAGTATGTCCGCTGGCCTCTGGCAAGGGTCCTGAACGGTATGATCTGTCCCAGCTCCTTCCCGGCTGCCGGGCAGCTGTGGTGGCACTCTTTCCTTATTTCCTGGAACCGGTTGAGGGAAGCAATCTCTCCTTGTACTGCCAGCTAACCGATTATCACAAGGTAGTCCCTCTGTATCTGGAGAAGATTGCCGGCTGGCTCCAAGCCCAGGTACCGGAAAGCCGGCAGATGGCCATTGTGGATACTTCTCCCTTAGCAGAACGGGATTTGGCGGTCCAAGCCGGGGTGGGTTTCCTGGGAGACAACGGCTGCCTGATCAACGATACGTACGGTTCCTGGTGTTTCGTGGGGGCGGTCCTGACCACTCTTCCGCTGGGACCGGATCTTCCCCAGCACAGGGAATGCCTCCATTGCGGCGCCTGCAGCAGGAACTGTCCGGGGAATTGTTTCCAGTCCGGGCAGTATGAGTACCGCCGCTGCAAATCCTACCTGACCCAGAAAAAGGGGGAACTGACAGCGGAGGAAATCGCCATCATCCAGAAAACCCCGCTGGTTTTCGGCTGTGATGAATGCCAGAAATGCTGTCCCCACAACGCCCTAGCAAAGGAAACCCCTCTGCCGGAATTCCAGCAGGACAGGATCCCTCGCCTGGAAAAAGAGAAACTGGAAGCTATGACCAACCGGCAGTTCCGGGAAGCCTACGGAGACCGTTCCTTTGCCTGGCGGGGGAAAAAGATCCTGCTGCGGAACCTGGAACTGACAACTGGGAGAAAATAGGCTGCAGCAGGTACACCCTTGGCTGGAATGGGAAAAACATGATACAATCAGGATGTATTTCTAATGAAATATGATGGATTGTGGCAACCTGTCCAAGGAGGTGTTTGCATGACCCAAGAGAAAAGGATCCCGCTTCCCAGGGACCTGATCCAGTTTATTTTCGAGGCGGCGTATATCCAGCGCTGGAACGATCATATCCGTCCCCAAGGTTTTACGGAACTGGATAAGCAGGCTCACAAGATGATGATCCTCTATGTGCTGGCCCGGTATGAGGAACAGGACCATGGTGCCAGCTTGGACTGGCAGGTGCTGGTAGAGGGGGGAATCTTTGAATTCCTCCATCGGGTGGTGCTGACAGACATCAAACCGCCCGTATTCCACGAACTCATGAGAAAAAGCGGCTATCAGCTGAACCAGTGGGTCTATAAGGAATTGATCCGCCGGGTCCCCTCCCTGGAGGGCAGCGCCTTTATGGAGAAGATGCAGGAGTACTTGGATGGGGACAGCCATCCTCTGGAAAAGCAGCTGATCCGTGCTGCCCATTATTTGGCTACGGAATGGGAATTCCGGATCATCTATCATATGAATCAAGGGATTTTTGGCGTAGAAGAAATCCGGGAGCGGATCGCTGATGAAATCGAGGACCATTACAATCTGGCCGGTGTCCAAAAAATCGCCATGAACGGGAAAACCCGGAAATTCGTGGATCTGATCGGCAAACTCCGGTTCCAGAAGCGCTGGTCCCAGTCTCCCCGGGTGCCGGAGACCTCGGTCATGGGCCATGTGCTGATTGTGGCCATCATGGGGTACTTCTGTGCCGAAGCCATGGGGGCCTGCAAAGGAAGGATCGTGAACGATTTCCTAGGGGGACTGTGGCATGATCTGCCGGAAGTCCTGACCCGGGATATCATTTCTCCTATCAAGCGCTCTATCGAAGGCCTGGAGGATCTGATCAAGGACATCGAACAACGGCAGATGGAAGAAATCCTGCTGCCGCTGCTGCCTGCCAGCTGGCATGAAGATATCCTGAATTTCACCGTCCATGAATTTGACAATCGGATTTGGGAAAACGGCAGGATCCGTCTGTTGGAAGGGGACATCCCAGCTCAATACAATGAAGACAGGTTCCGTCCAGTGGATGGACGGGTGTTGAAGGGCTGTGATCATCTAGCTGCGTTCCTGGAAGCCTGGCTCAGCATCCAATGCGGGATCACGTCTTCCCATTTGGCCGGGGTGGTGGAGGCGCTGCCCAAGGCTTACCAAGGAAAGATCATCGGCGGGATCGATTTCGGCAAGATCTATGAACAGTTTCGCTAAAAAAGAGGTGTGGAACAACCCATGGGTTGTCTCACACCTCTTTTTCCCTGCAGAATCTGTTGATGGCCTCCAGAAAAGCATCTCCGTATTTCTCGTCCTTGTGTTGGCCTACGCCGGTAACTTGTAGGAATTCCTCATGGGTCCGGGGAAGACGGCGGCACATCTCGTGGAGAGCCCGGTCCCCGAACACCACAAAGGGCGGAACCATGGCTTGTTCCGCCAACTGTTTCCGCAGGATTTTGAGGCGGTCGAACAGTTCAGCACCCATTTCCTGGGTGAACCCTTCCGGCAGTTCCAGTTCCGGAAGGACCTTTTTCTTTTTCCGTCTAGATCTGCTATCGGGCAGGGAACCAGATTCTCTCCGGAGCAGTACACGGATGGAGCTGTCTTGGAGCTCCCAGATTTTTTTTGCAATCTTCAGTACCGGATATTTGTCCCGGGTGATCAGCAGATATCCTTGGTCCAGTAGGTTTTGGATCATTTCTTTGATTTCCTTCAAAGAATATTGGTGCAGGGCACCGAACATCCGTAGTCGGGCAAGGCCCGTCTCCTCCACCCGGGTGGAACGGCTTCCTGCCAGGGTGTTGGCAATCAGGGTGATGCCGTAGGGCCGCCGGGCTTCATGGATGCATTTGACGATTTTCTTGGTCTCTTCCGTCATGTCGATTTCATCGTATTCCCCGTTGCAGGTGGAACAATGATTGCAGCAGGCAGGAGCGGCCTCCCCAAAATAATGGAGAAGGGTCTGACGGAGGCAGCTGGTGGTCTGGCAGTAATGTTCCATGGCGTAGAGCTTCCGGAGATTGGCCTCTTCCACTTCTTCCAAGACTTCGTTTTGTTCCTTATGCTCCAGCAAGAATTTCTGGATGATCACATCCTGGGGGGAAAAGAGCAGGATGCATTCGGCAGGTTCTCCGTCACGGCCGGCCCGTCCAGCTTCTTGGTAGTAGTTTTCCAGGCAGGAGGGCATATTGTAGTGGAGCACATAGCGGACATTGGATTTGTCGATCCCCATGCCGAAGGCGTTGGTGGCGATGATCACTTGGGCCCGATCATACTGGAAATCATCTTGGGCGTTCTGCCGTTCTTCTTGGCTCATGCCCGCATGGTATCGGGCTGCCGGGATCCCTTTGCTGCGCAGGCTGTCATACAGATTGTCCACATTTTTCCGAGTGGAACAGTAGATGATGCCTGGGTCCTCCGGATGGTCCTTCAGGTACCGGAGGACCCAGGCATCCTTGTCCTGAGGATGCTCCACGCCGAAGTACAGATTGGCCCGGTCGAACCCGGTGACCAAGATCCGGGGATGATGCAGTTCCAGGCTCTGGAGGATGTCATCCCGTACCTGTTCCGTGGCAGTCGCGGTGAAGGCTCCTACCACCGGCCGCTCTGGAAGGAATTCCAGGAAATCCAGGATCCGGGTGTAACTGGGACGGAAGTCCTGCCCCCACTGGGAGATGCAATGGGCTTCGTCCACTGCCACCATGGAAATATCTGCCTCTTTGGCAAAATCACGGAACAGCTCAGTTTCCAGCCGTTCGGGCGCCACATAGATCATTTTATAGGCTCCGGCACGGGCCTGTTCCAGAGTAGTATAGAATTCCCGCCCGGATAGGGCACTATTGATATAAGCTGCCTTGATCCCGGCCGTTTCCAGAGCCTGGACCTGATCCTGCATCAGAGAGATCAGCGGCGAGATGACCAGGGTGATTCCAGGAAAAAGCAGGGCCGGGACTTGGTAACAAAGAGACTTGCCGGCCCCGGTGGGCATGATTCCCAGGGCATCCTGCCCCTGGAGCAGGGCATCGATCAGGATTTCCTGCCCCGGACGGAAAGAAGTGTATCCAAAATACTTTTTTAGGACTGCGATCTTGTCCATACAGGGAAAATACCTCCTTTGGAAAGAAAATCAAACTGCTGTTTGTTCCAATCATAACGAAATTCCACAAAAAATGCAAGAAAAGACAGCATCGATTAATTGTATACAAAATACAAAAAAATAAACAGTTATTTCTGAATCGTGTTATAATGCACTTGTAAGGGTTTTGTAAGGGTTCAATAGATACAATTTTAGGAGGCGTTACAAATGAGTCTGTTTGAAATGGCAAAAATCCCTATGGAAAAAGCAAGCAAACTGATCAATCTGGATCCCAACGCTGAGGCTGTTATCTCCCAACCTGAACGTACTCTGGAAGTCAGCATTCCTGTAAAGATGGATGACGGCCATGTAGAAGTATTCACCGGCTATCGTTCTCAGAACAGCACGGTCCTGGGTCCTGTAAAGGGCGGCGTGCGGTATCACCAGAACGTTTCCATGGATGAAGTGAAGACTCTGGGCTTCTGGATGACCACGAAATGCGCCATCGCTGGACTGCCTTACGGCGGCGGCAAGGGCGGCATCATCGTAGATCCTCGGAAAGTCTCCAAGGGCGAACTGGAAAGAATCACCCGCGGTTATATCGACCGGATCGCTCCGATCATCGGGGAAAAGAAAGATATCCCGGCTCCGGATGTGAACACCAATGCCCAAATCATGGCTTGGATGCTGGATGAATTCTCCAAGATCAACTGCCAGTACACTCCTGGTTTCATCACCGGGAAAGCCGTCAGCATGGGCGGATCCCTGGGACGGACTTCCGCAACAGGGCGGGGCGTCGTAACGGCTGCTCTGGAACTGCTGAAGAGAGAAGGCATCAAACCGGAAGAAGCCACCCTGGCTATCCAAGGGTTCGGCAACGTAGGTTCCTGGACTGCCAAATGTGCAGCTGACAAAGGCCTGAAGATTGTAGCCCTGAGCGATATCAGCGGCGGGATTTATGATCCCAATGGCTTCGATCCGTATAAAGTGGAAGAATATGCCCAGAACAACGGCGGCGTGATCAAAGGCTATCCTGGTGCGCAGGCTATCAGCAATGAAGAAGTGCTGGAACAGGATGTCACCGTGCTGATCCCTGCAGCTCTGGAACTGCAGATCACCGGCAAGAACGCTGATAAAATCAAAGCAAAGATGATTGTAGAAGCAGCTAACGGCCCGACGGATGCCGATGCTGATGCCATCCTGGAAAAGAGAGGCATCCCTGTGGTTCCCGATGTGCTGGCCAACGGCGGCGGCGTAACCGTATCCTACTTCGAATGGGTACAGAACCTGTACAGATACTTCTGGACGGAAGAAGAAGTCATCGACAGACAAGAACAAATGATGGTCAAGGCCTTCGCAAATGTGTATGATGCAGCTAAGAAATACAACACCACTATGCGGGTAGGCGCCTACATCGTAGCTCTGAACGCACTGGCAGAACCCCTGAAACTGAGAGGCATTATCTAATAGAACCCTACAAACGGAACCTGTGCCCAGACGGCACAGCAGAAAACCCCGGACTTGGACTGTCCGGGGTTTTCTGTATGATACGGAAAATAAAGAAAAAGTCGGGAAATGTGGAATTTTTAGAAAAATTCCTTTATAATGGATAACGGATCAACAGAAGGTGAAAAGGACGGGGGGAAGCATATGGAAAATAAAGAACGTAGAGATACCATCCTGAACATGCTCCAGCAGGCCTCCAAACCGGTTACGGGAACGGAGATGGCTCGGGTCTGCCAGGTCAGCCGGCAGATCATCGTAGGCGATATTGCCCTGCTGCGAGCCAGTGGTACGCCCATCATTTCCACGCCCCGAGGCTACCAGCTCCACGATTTTCACAAACATGGCTGCCGGGAATCGTTCCTGTGCAAACATGGCCCGGAGCAGATGGAGGCAGAACTCAATGCCATTGTGGATAACGGGGGAGTTGTCCACAATGTGGTGGTGGAACATGAAGTATACGGATTCATGGAGGGGGAACTGAATCTCCGGTCCCGGCGGGATGTACAGCTGTATATCCAGCAGATGAAGGAAACGAAGGCGCCGCTCCTGTCCAGTATATCCAACGGGGTCCATACCCATCTGGTGGAAACAGAGACGGAAGAGGAAATGGAAGCCATCCACCGGGCTCTGGAGAAGCTGGGGATCCTGGTGAAATAAACAACGGAAGAAAATGCGGGTGTGAAAATTTCACGCCCGCATTTTTGCGTCCAGGACCATCCCGCAGAGGATGACGGCAAAACCGGCAAGAACCATGGGACCGGGGATCTGGTGGAGGAACAGGGCCACCCACAGCGGTCCCAGGATCATTTCCCAGAGGGCCAGCACAGAGGCTTCCCGGGCAGGGATCTTCTGGACTCCCAGGTTGTAGAAACCGTAGCCGCCGGCCACCTGGACCACCCCCAGCAGGACCATCAGGAGCCATTCCCTGCCGTCCATAGCCGGCAGGGCGGCCCGGGCGGAAGGGAACAGGGCAAAGACCACCAGCGCCGTCACCAGGTTGCCCAGTGCCGTGATCCCCAGGGCATTGGTCCGGGTGGCCTTCTGGGAGGCCAGGCTCATGCCGGCAAAGAAAATCCCCTCTGTCAGGGCGATGAGATTTCCCAGGGGATGGGAATCCCCGCTGCCTCCGGACAGCATGAAGCACAGGACACCGGCCATGATCACCAGCACCGGCAAAAAGGCCCGGCGGTTGAAAGCGCGGCTCTGGATCCAGTACAGCAGGAACAGCCAGATGGTGGCGGTGTACTGCATGCCGATGGCAATGGCCGGGGAGGTGAGGGACAGGGAGGTAATGACACTGAGGCACAGGGCACAGTAAGCCAGGGCATAGGCCGCCAGGTACCGGTTCCAGGCGATTTCCCGGGGCCGGAGAGCGGGCAGCAGGACCAGGCCGGCAATGAGAGAACGGAGAGCGCAGATCAGGAAGGGATCCAGGGTCAGATATTTGACCAGAGGGGAATTCAGGCTCCAGCAGAGGGCTCCCAGAAGGACCAGGGTCCTGCCGGACAGGGCGGGCAGATGGGGCATGGGGAACGCTCCTTTCCAAGGGGAATTTTGGTACTTGACGTTTAATCAAGATTAAAATATAATCATGATTAGAAATTAGCTATATTATAAAAGCGGCCTGAAAAATTGTCAACCATCTTCCCCAACGGGAAATCAGGATCAGCAGTCAGGAGGTGCCCTGTCCCACATGGAAAAACAGACAGAAAGCAAACAGCGGAAAGCGCTGACGCTGCGGCAGAAGCGCAACATGGTGTATTTTGTGGAAGCCACGGAAAAAATCCTCAAAGAGGAGGGGATTCCCGGTGTGACCATCCGGCGGATCGCAGCAGAGGCCGGGTACAACAGTGCCACCCTCTACAACTATTTCCAGGATCTGGACGAACTGATCCTGTTCGGATCCGTGTGCTTCCTTCGGGACTACCTGCTGGATCTGTCCCGGAACCTGCAGCCGGAGATGACCTCCCTGGAACGGTACCGGACCATTTACCAGTGTTTCAACCGGCAGGCCTTCCAATTCCCGGAAATCTTCTACAACATGTTTTTCGGCCGGTACAGTGCCAAGCTGGGCCGTGTAATCCAGACCTATTACCTGGATCTGTTCCCGGAAGAACTCCAGGGGCTGCCGGCGGATGTCCGGGAAATGGTCATCCGGGGCACGCTGGTGGAACGGGATCAGGTGGTCATGCAGAATCTGGTGGAAGGCGGATTCGTGGCCGGTGACCGGGCTGCCGAAACCCTGGAGATCATCGTGGCTGTCCACGGCAGCTACATCCACCGGGCCTGCCTTTTGGGAGACAGCCCAGAGCGTCCCGGACTGGAAGAACGGTTCCTCCATATCTTCGATTATGTGCTGGAAGCCGCCCGTCCGGAGTCTCATCAGAAAAAAGAAAAACCATGAAATGATCGGATAACTGAAAAGGAGTGGTAACAATGGCGGAAGAAAAGAAAAGCGGTTTCAGGCTCCATGCCCTGAATCCCATGGTCCTTCTGGGAATCATCATGTTCCTGGCGTTCCTGGCCTCCTATATTGTCCCGGCCGGGGAATACAGCCGGGTACTGAACCCCGTCCTCAACAAGGAAGTGGTGGATCCGGCCACCTTCCATTACATCCAGCAGCAGCCGGTGAGTCCCTTCTATCTGTTCCAGTCCCTGACCCTGGGGCTCCAGAACGCAGCAGAAATCATTTCTTTCCTGTTCATCATCGGGGGCATGTTTGCCATTATGGATGCCACCGGAGCCATCAACGCCGGGCTGTCCAACGTGGTGGAAAAGATGAAGGGCCGGGAGCTGCTGATGATCCCGGTGGTTATGGTGCTTTTCAGCCTGCTGTCCGCTTTTGCCGGCTGCTTTGAAGAATTCCTGGCCTTCACGCCTTTGGTGATCGGGGTGTCCGTGGCCATGGGCTTCGATTCTCTCACCGCCATTGCCATTGTCTTCTGTGCGGCACCGGTAGGGTATGCCGGGGCCATGACCAATCCCTTTACCGTAGGGGTGGCCCAGGGCATCTGCGGTCTGCCCATGTTTTCCGGCATGGGGCTCCGGGCGGTGCTGTTCGTGGTCATGAACATCGTGACCATCCCCTATGTGATGTGGTACGCCAACAAAGTCCGGAAGAATCCGGAACTGAGTACGGTACGGGAAGAAGACCTGCTGTACAACAGCCATCTGAAACTCCAGGAAACTCCGGTGATCACTCTTCGGCACAAACTGGTGCTGGTGCTTTTTGTGGCCACCATTGCCACGGTGGTGCTGGGGGTACTAAAGTTCGACTTCTACATCAATGAAATGGCCGGACTGTTCCTGCTCTGCGGGATCCTGGCCGGCATCATCGGGGGATTGTCCTCCGGGGAAATCGCGGATGCCTTCCTGGCCGGCTGCAGCAACATGCTGTTCGCCAACCTGGTCATCGGCATGTGCAACGGGGCGGTGCTGATCATGCAGAACGCCCATATCATGGATACGGTGATCCACTATATGGCCAGCATGCTCAACGGACTGCCGCCCACCCTCAGCGCCTGCGGCATGTTCATCGTCCAGGACCTGTTCAACGTGCTGGTGCCTTCCGGCAGCGGCAAAGCGGCCATTACCATGCCCCTGTTCGCTCCGTTGGCTGATCTGATCGGGGTGACCCGGCAGACCGCCGTCCTGGCCTTCCAGATGGGGGATGCTTTCACCAACGTGTTCGCTCCCACCAGCGGGGAAGTGGTGGCGGCCTGTGCCATGGCCCATATTTCCTTCGGGAAATGGTTCCGCTGGCTGGCCCCGCTGTTCGCCATCTGGTGTGTAGTGGCCATGGTGTTCATGGTCATTGCCGTGCAGATCCACTACGGTCCCTTCTAAGGAGGCAGCATCATGGAACAGGAAAAATTCGAAAATCTGGAAGAACTGCTCCGGCAGCCGGTGTTCCGGCATTTTGCCCGGCTCTGTGAGATTCCTCATCCTTCGTTTAAAGAAAAGGCCCTCAGTGACAGGGTGTTCCAGTGGGCCAAAGAAAAAGGCTTCGCCGTCCGTCAGGATGAATGGAACAATGTGCTGCTGCGGAAACCCGCGTCTCCCGGGTATGAAAACCGGCCGGGGGTGATGCTTCAGGCCCATCTGGACATGGTGTGCCAGAAGGCCAAAGGGGTGGACCACGATTTCCTGAAGGATCCCATCCATCTGGAACTGGACGGGGACATCCTTTCCACCGGAGACCGCACCACCCTGGGGGCCGATGACGGCATCGGAGTGGCCCTGGCTCTGGCTCTCCTGGAAGAGGATTCCTTCGCCCACCCGGAACTGGAAGTCCTGCTGACCACCGCTGAAGAAGAAGACCTCAGCGGTGCCCAGAATGTGGATGCCAGTGATTTCCGTTCCCATTACCTGGTGAACATCGACAATGCGGTGGAACGCCATTCAGTGACGGGCAGCTGCGGAGGTTTCGGGGTGAACTTCCACCTGCCGGTGACCTGGGAGGCGGCTCCGGAAACGGGCAAATTCTTCCATCTGAAAGTGGAAGGGCTCCAGGGCGGCCATTCCGGGGAGGACATCCACCGGGGCAGGGGCAATGCCAACATCTTTCTGATCCGGATGCTCCTGTCCGCCCGGAAAGAGATGCCCCTGCGGCTGTCCGCTCTCCATGGAGGCACTTTCCGGCTGGCCATTCCCCGGGACGGGGAAGCAGTGGTGCTGGTGCCCGGGGACAAAGCGGATGCTTTCCTCCAGGCGGTGAATGCCACGGCGGAAGAGTTGCGCCGGGAGTACAAGGCGGTGGCCGCCAATCTGAAGATTTCCGTGGAAGAGACCCGGGGACCGGCCAACGGACTGGTGGTATCCCGGGATGTGACGGACAAGTTCATCCAGGTGCTGGTCCTGTCTCCCAACGGGATCTCTGAAATGAATGCGGCGGTGCCCGGCGTGGTCCAGAGTTCGGACAATCTGGGGGAAATCCGTCTGGAACGGGAACAGAGCCGTCTGGTGGTGGTATACGAAATCCGTACCTCCTTCCGGTCCAAGGCGGACTATATCTGGGACAAGATCCATCTCCTGGCCCAGATGGTGGGGGGCAGCTGCGAGAAATTCGCCGCTTATCCCGGCTGGCCCCATGATCCGGATTCCAGACTGACCCCGCTGGTCCAGCAGGTGTACGAGGAAACCTTCGGAGAAAAAATGGCCGCCACCCCCATCCATTCCGGGCTGGAATGCGGCTGCCTGATCGGAAAAAAGCCGGATCTGGATGCCATTTCCCTGGGGCCGGACTGCTGGGATCTCCATTCTCCCCAGGAACGGCTCAGTGTGAAGAGCACCATAAGGATGTATGGGTTTTTGAAGAAGCTGCTGGAAAAAATTGCATAAAACAAGGGGCTGTGAAGAAATGAGGATTCATTTCTTCACAGCCCCTTGTTTTTTGTCCCTTTTCACTCCCGGCAGTAAAAAACAAGAGGAAAAGGGCATACTTCCCCCTTTCCCCCATAAATCAGCTTTTTGAATTTAAGCTGCCATATCCATTTGTGCCTGCTGCTTCCCATGGTATTTGTACAGGTTGAAGCCAATAGAAACCAGAAAAACTTCCATTTTCACTGAATCCATGCCTCTTCGGACAATCCGGTCATACTCCCGGTCGTTCTTCATCACTCCGAAAGTACCTTCTGCCTGGATCGCACGGTTCCTTCTCAGCAGAAATCCCCGGATATCTGTCAATCGTCCAATGACGTCAGCATGGATTTTTGTGAGTTCACGATTCAGGCTAATCCGTCTATTATGAGGTGTTTTCTTGCAATGTTCTGCATAAGGACAGCCACTGCAGTCCTCACATTCATAGATTTCTTCCTGACGGCCATATTGGTTGCCTCGTATATTTTTCCTGTAGACGAATTTGAACTTCTTTCCGTTGGGACAGAGTAACGCTCCATCGGCCGCCGTCTTGAAATTGACCGCACGGAATGGGTCCTCGTGATACTTCTTGTCCTTCGTTTCCTTGAAGAACATGGGGAATTTCATACAGGCTTCCATCCCATGTTCGCTGCAGTACAGATAGTTATTGAATGAACCATACCCTGCGTCAGCTACTGGATATTTTGGATATATCCCATGGTGCTCATAAAACTTTTCCAGAAGGGGAATGAAGCAGTCCATATCTGATTTGTACTGGTTTACATCAAGGACAGCTATGTATTCGTCGGCTATGCCAACTTGGACGTTATATGCCGGCAGCAGCTGGTCGTTTCCCATGTAGTCTTTCTTGATCCGCATGAACGTAGCTGAATGATCCGTTTTGGAATAGCTATTACGATTCTCGCCACAGATACTCAACTTTTTCCTATATTCTTTAAGCTTATTCAGATATACTTTTAGTTTCTCGTAATTCCGCTGTTCCGGACTCTTATGGTGCCCTTTGCCATGGACAAATCTTTCCTCATCCAGATTCCAGATTTTATGAAGCTTGCTCAGGATGAGCTCAAGATATTCAGGAGCATATTCCGAATTGATCTCGACTTTCAGTCCACAAAGAGCGATTCAACTTGATCCATCAGGACCGTATTGATGAAATATCCGAAGGTCCGATAGGATGGGCGTTTGCCGTCCATAAGGTATTGGTAGCGGATATTGACTTTGCAATTGTCTTCCAGCTTTCTGAGAGAGATGCATCCTTCATCCATAAACCCGAACAGAACCGTTTTCAACATATTGACGGGATTATATCTGATTCTTCCCAACTCATGAGCAGGAAGTTTGCTCAGATATTTACGTAAATCGATTCCCTCCATAAATCTGTCAAACGTGAAAACCGGATCCGTGATATCCAGGCACTCAGAAAAAAATGCTGGTAAAATTCCCTGCTTGGGAGTACTATAATACACAGTTAGGTTTTTCATCGCAGTTAAATTCTAACACGAAAAAGGACTTTCGATCCGCAAGAATCGAAAGTCCTTTTTCGTGTTCAAGAGGCTATTATTTCACAGCCCCTTTTTTTTATCATTGGAAGCCTGGCTGACAGCTGCCGCCTTTTCCACCGCTGTCGGCAGGGTCACATCCTTGCCCTGCTGGTAGTCGAACTGGAAGGCGAACACCAGGGTGGAGCTGCCCAGCAGGCTGGTGAACATCTGCTGCTGCTCTGGCGTGATTTTTTGGGCCTTGGCGGCGGCATCCAGGAAATACCCTCCGGCCGTCTGGAGCACCGGCGTCAGATCCATGCCCAGCCGTTTCACCCGCCAGGTCTTTTTATCCAGCACCACGGTGTAGGGAACTTCCTTCACCTGAGCCACCAGCGCCTGGATCTGTTCACCATCTTTCTGCTTTTTGAATTCCGGATCATCGGCCATTTTCTGGGCCAGCTTCTGGCCGTCCAGGGTGAGTTCCAGGGTCTTTTCCCGGCCGGTTTCCTTAGCAACCTTGGCGGAAGACAGGTACTGGAGCAGTTCTTTTTCTGCCTTTTTTCCATCCGGATCGGGCAGGAGGGGCAGGGTGTAGGGGCGGACCGTTTTGGCCCAGCCTTTGCCACTGTTGACGTACTGGATCAGCTGGCCTTTTTCCGCAAAGAAGTAGGCATCCACTGGCTGGCCCATGGTCTGCTGTCCGGTGAGCAGGACCAGTTCACCGGACCCATGGAGATCCCCGCTGAGCTTTTCCATCCGGGTATTCTTTTTGTCCGTTTCTTCCACAGCATTGCCGGTCAGGGACAGGTTCCCTACCCCGATGGGACTGAACAGGGTTCCTTTCATTTCATACTGGACGTATCTTTCTTTGGCCATGACGCTCTGGGAGCGGACCAGGTCTTTCACCACAGCCTTGTCCACGGGAGCGGCTGCCTGGACCAGGGAGCCGGCGGACAGGACCAGCAGCAGGGAAAGGGCGGCTACTCGGATTTTGGATAACAGTTTCATCAAAGGTTCCTCCTTTTTCCATCAGGATCTGCATCGATTCTATCTTTTTACTATGTCATATCCAGGGAAAATTGTCAAAGGAAAAAGTTTTGAACTTTTCGGGAAGAATGGGATCAATAGGCTGCCAGTATGGTATCATGACAAGAGAAATCATCAGTAAAGGAGAGGATATCATGAACAACGAAGTACTGGAAGCCATGCAGCTGCGCCGGAGCATCCGCAGCTTCAAACCGGATCCGGTGCCGGAAGCTGACCTGAAGGAAATCATCAAGGCTGGGCTCTACGCTCCCAGCGGAAAAGGTACCCAGGATACCATCATCCTGGCCATCACCAATCCGGCCATGGTGAAGCGGCTGAGCAGGCTGAACTGTGAAATCGGAGGTTGGGCACCGAATTTCGATCCTTTCTACGGGGCACCGGCCGTGCTCATCGTCCTGGCGGAAAAACAGCGGCCTACGGCGGTATATGACGGATCCCTGGTCATGGGGAATATGATGCTGGCCGCCCATTCCCTGGGGCTGGGCAGCTGCTGGATCCACCGGGCCAAGGAAGAATTCGACCGGCCGGAAGGCAAGGCCCTGCTGAAGACTTTGGGGGTTACCGGGGAGTACGAAGGTATCGGTCACTGCGTGGTGGGTTATGTGGAAGGGGATATCCCCATTGCACCCTTGCGGAAGGAACATCGAGTGTATTGGATGAAATAAGGAAGTGGCTGTTGCGCGTTTTGTGCAACAGCCACTTCCTTTTAAAATATCTCCGATTCCGCCGTCCGCTGGTAATTCTTTTCCAGCATGGCCTTGTGGGACAGGAACCGGGGATCGTCGAAATACTTGGCTCCCTGGGGACAGTACTGGATGCAGGCCTGGCATTTGATGCAGATACCGGGGACTTCATCGGTATTGTCCGGATCGATGGACCCCATAGGACAAACAGTGGCGCATTTTCCGCAATGGTCGCACTTCTCCAGGTCCGTCTTGGGCTTGGCTTTCAGGAATTTGGCCGGCTGGCCGTCTTCTCCCAGGGGAATGTAGTAGGGAGCTACCGGTGCATCCCCTTTGATCACTACACGTTCCAGAGTGGCTCCACTCCGAAGTCTAGCTTCCACCTGATCCAGCAGCTGCTGGAACTTTTCTTGATCTTCTTTTGTAGGATGGGCTTTTCCGATGGAAGCAAAAGCGTGGGGAGCGGCGAAGGCACCGGCGGCGAATACCCGGAAGTTACTCTTTTCCAGTTCATCCCGGAGTTCGGTGAGAGAACTGTCATAGCTTCGATTGCCAAAGGTGACCAAGGCTACGGCCGGTGTCCGTCTTTTAGGATCGCCGGAAAACAGTTTCTGTACGAAAGGAAGGGCCTTGTTGGGAATCCGACCTGCATAGGTGGGCATGCCGAAGACGACCAAGGTGCCAGGACCAAAGAAATGCAGCGTATCCTGGTCTTTGGGCAAAGTAAACGAGTGGAAATCCAGAGACACTCCTTCTCCTTGGAAGCGGCGGGCCAGCTGTTGGCTGAAAGCACGGACCAGTTTTTCGGTCTGGCCGGTGGGACTGAAAGAAACGGCAGCGATATGATCGATCAATGCAAAGACCTCCTCTTGGAAACCTGAATTTTCTGTGTTTCTCTTCCCATCATAACTTATTTTTTGAAAGAAAGCCAGTCCAAAGCGGTAGATTGCATCATGATCGGGCCGTAGAGTGGGAAAAATTTGCGCCCTGTCCGGGAAATGTCCTATAATAAAACCATCATCTTATAAAAACAGGGGGGAAATACCCATGAGCAATATGATCATCCGGGAAGCCACGGAAGGTGATGCTGCTGCCATCCGGGCTGTTTATGCGCCCTATGTGGAAAGTACTGTGATTACTTTTGAATATCAGGTACCCAGTGTGGAAGAATTCTGCCGCCGGATCGCCCATACGAAGGAGAAGTATCCGTATTTTGTAGCGGAAGAGGATGGTTGGATCCTGGGCTATGCCTATGCTGGACCTTTTGTGGGACGCCCGGCCTATGACTGGTCGGCGGAACTGAGCATCTATGTGGACCGTACCCTGCGGAAAAAGGGCGTGGGGAAACAGCTTTATGGAGCCTTGCTGGAGGCACTCCGGAAAATGGGCATCTTGGATGTATATGCCTGTATCGGCTACCCGGAACAGCCGGACGAATACCTGGATTTCAACAGCGCCCAGTTCCACGCCCATCTGGGATTCGAACCAGTGGGCATCTTCAAGAACTGCGGATACAAGTTCAACCGCTGGTACCATATGATCTGGATGGGAAAGAACCTGGCTCCACATAAAAAGGAGCAGCCGGCTGTTCGGCCCTATCCGGAGGTTCGAGAAGAAAAGTAGAGGAGGGTACAATATGGAACAGCAGGTGGTGCTGGTAACAGGAGCCAGCAGCGGAATCGGCCGGGAGACGGCCATCCTTCTGGCTAAAACAGGCCATGTGGTCTATGGAGCTGCCCGGCGGCTGGAAAAACTCAAGGAACTATCCAAATACGGCGTGATCCCTCTTGTCCTGGATGTGACCAAGGACTATTCCTGCCAAAATGCACTCCAGCAGATCTTGGACCAGCAGGGGACTCTGGATATCCTGATCAACAATGCTGGCTACGGATCCTATGGAGCTGTGGAGGATGTCCCTCTTACGGAAGCCCAGCGGCAGCTGGATGTGAATGTGTTTGGAGCCATCCGGTTGACCCAGATGGTCCTGCCTTTGTTCCGGCGGCAGCACCGGGGCCGGGTGATCATGATTTCCTCCATCGCTGGCCGGGTGACCGGCCCTTTCGGAGGCTGGTACCACGCCAGCAAATATGCGCTGGAAGCCTTGAGCGATGCCTTGCGGATGGAAACAGCCGGCCAAGGCATCTGGGTGAGCATCGTGGAACCAGGGCTGGTACGGACCTCCTGGGGCCATATTGCGGCGGATCATCTGGCCGCGGCTTCCCGGCGGGGTCCTTATGCCAAACTGGCGGAGCAGGTCGCCCGGGGAATCCATCGGCTCTATGACAAAAAATGGCTCACCAGTCCAGCCGATGTGGCGAAGACCATTTTCTTGGCGGTGAATGCAGCCCAGCCCCAGGCCCGCTATCTGTGCGGGAAAGATGCCTACCTGCTGTTGGCACTCCGTACCCTTTTGCCCACCGGGATCTATGACCTGGCAGCCCGCTGGGTGATGAAAAAATTAGCGTAGGAGGCGGTGGCATGGATATCTTACGTTTAGGGAATCTGCAGCTTTCCCTATTCCTGTTGATCTTAACCGGCCTTTTCCTGCGGAAAAAGAATATCGTGGATGAACCAGGGAAACGCTGCCTGACCGATGTCTGCGTCAATGTGATCATCCCCTGCAATATCATCAAGTCCTGCCTGATGCCCTTTGAAGGGAATATCCTGGTCACCTTTGGGCGGATCCTGGCTGCCGGAGCTTTGCTCCAGATGATTTTCATGGGGTTGAACCACTTCCTGTTCAACCGATATCCGGATACCCAGAAAAAAGTGCTCCAGTATGGCACTCTGGTCTCCAACAGCGGATTCTTGGGATATCCTGTGGCAGAAGGAGTCTATGGTGATCTGGGACTCTTTTATGCTTCTGTTTTCCTGATTCCGCTGCGGATGGTCATGTGGTCTGTGGGAACCAGTTATTTCATGCCCCGCCAGGAAAACCGGAAGGAGGTCCTGCGGAAAGTCTTGACCCATCCCTGCCTCATCGCCGTCTATATCGGTGTACTGCTTATCGTTACTCAGGTCCAGCTGCCGGATTTCCTGATTTTGACCGTGAAATATATCGGCAGCTGCAATGCGGCCATTACCATGTTCATCGTAGGGACCATCCTGGCCGATGTACCTCTCTTGACGATCTTTAACCGGGATAGCATCTTTTACAGCATCCTGCGTCTGCTCCTGCTGCCGGCCCTGGCCTGGGGCGTCAGTATCGTCCTGGGCCTGGATGAGGTGGCTACAGGGATCGCAGTGCTGATGACAGGAATGCCGGCCGGAGCCACGACGGCTATCTTTGCCGCTCGCTATGGCAGCGATGCTCCGTTTGCTACCAAGCTGACAGTCTTGTCCACCTTGCTCAGCATGGTCACCATCCTGTTTTGGTGCGCCGTGCTTCCGGAGCCGTGAAAAAGGGGGTGTCGCACGTTCCGTGCAACACCCCCTTAGCTGTAGAACCGCATAGCGGCTCAAGTCTGGAGTCTGAAGTCTGGAGCCGAATGTTAAATTTGCAGGCAAATTTTTTGAATATGTAAAAACTTTGGACGAAATGCTCTCTCAGGTTGATTTCGCTTCTGGTTCTATAGAATCAGAAGCATCCGTCCAGCCAGGCGGATGCTGTCCTTAGGCTTCCGACTTCAGACTTCCGACTAGGGGTTGTTGCGCATGCAACAGCCTCTTTGCTTTACAGGCTCTCCAGAAAACTCCCCACTGCCTGGGCATACCCTCTGGGATTGTCCATGATTTCATTGGCGTGGCCGGAACCTTCAAAATAAATCAGTTTCTTGTTGGGGCTGGTACAGCGGGTCATGAGTTCTTCGGCAATGTGAGGAGGGATCAGTCGGTCTACATCGCCGTGGAGGAACAGGACCGGTGTGGTCATCCGCTGGACACAGGAGGCAGGGTCCACATCCCGGAGGGTCTTCCGGGTATGGTAATACATAGAAGCCTGGAAGAAGGGCTCCAGGACTTCCATCCCGGTAAGGAGCCGCTGGTCGTCCGTATAGTTCATGAGCTTTTCCTGGCCTAATTCCAGCACATTGCCGTAGGAACTGTCCGCCACATAGAATTGCATCTCCCGGCCCTGGGGGCTTCCTGCATAGATCAGGCTCATAGCAGCTCCTAGGGAGATTCCGTGGAAGCCGATGGAAGTCTTGGGGTCTTCCTGACGGAGCAGGGCTATCCAGCTGTCCATGTCTTCCACATCGTGGATGCCCCAGTCATTGGTGCTGCCACCGCTTTCCCCATGGCCCCGGATATCTGGCATCAGCACATTGTACCCTTTTTCCAGATAGATCTGGGCATAGGGGACACACATGGTCCGGTTCTGGTACAGTCCATGGAGCAGGATGACGGTATCGTGGCTCCCCGAGGGATTTTCAATGTAAGTGCCCCGGAGCCGGGTCCCATCTTTGGAATGGACCTGTACCCGCTCCCAGCCGTATTTCCGTTCCAGGGCGTGGATGGTGTCCAGATCGTTCCGATGATTTTCGATGGCCAGCAGTTTATCCCAGGGCTGGGTGAACAGCTGTTGATAAGCTGTATTCCCAGCATAGACCCCTGCCCCAAAGAGCAGCAGCAGAGTCAGAAAAACGAGATATTTGATGAAGTTCCAAAGGAATCGCATTCCTTTTCCGCCTTTCTTGATGCATACAATACTGAATATACATCATAAGACGAAGTTGGAGAAAAAGTGGGGCAGAAAAGAGAAAAAAAGATGAACAAAGGAGGGCACTGCCTATGCAGTACCCTCCTTTGTTACGCATATTTCTTCAGCAGTTCCAAAAACTCATCCTCATGATCCGGATACCACTGGGTGAAAGGCATCTTTGCATCCAGGAGGATCTGGTTCAGGTCTAGGAAAAAGCGGGGCAGCCGGGCGGTGGCGATGAGGCCCAGGGGTTCGCTGATCTTTTCTTTCCCGTAGGCGTAGCTGCCCCCGGCGTATACCTGGAAGGCGCTGGCCCGTTCTCCGTTCACCAGGGTGAAGGCACCCCGGAAGCCCAGAGCTGCCAGGGACTGGACTGTACAGGTAGAGGGGCAGCCGGAGAAATGGCATTTGGGCAGATATTGGGTATCCACGCCTTGTTCCTTCAAGTAGGCGGCAATCCGGGCCAGAGTCCCGTGGGAATCGCACAGGCCCTGCTGGCAGACGGTGGCGCCAATGCAGCTGACAGAATGTTCAAAGGCCGTGTGGGCGGTGTCCTTTTCTGTCAGGGCGGCGATCTTCCGGGCTTCCTCTGCCGTCAGGTTGATGATGTAGCAGGTTTCGTCCGCATTCAGCCGCAACTGGGCTCCTTCCATCCGAGAGACTGTACCCAGCAGCTGACGGAATACCTTCATGTCTGGGACCCCGCCCAAAGGTTTGTATTCCACATAGTACAGCCCTTCCTGTTTCTGGCTGTGGACCCGGGAATCAGCCAGAACCGTATCGTCTTTCCCGCTTTTGCCAAGTGGGGGGATGGATTCCAGTTCCAAGCGGGGGATCCCTTCTTCCCGGCAGCGGGCTACAGCGTCCCGGACAGCCTGTCGGAAAGGGCCTTCTCCCATTTTAGTCAGGATGAACCGGGAGCGGGCGGTGCCCCGGTGCTGGTAGTCTCCGTACTTCATGTACACGTCCCGGGCATAGCCTAGGATGTACCAGGACAGATCCCGGGGATCCACTTGGGTGTCGATGAGCACCCCGAACCGGCTGCCGTTGACGCCAAAGCCGCCGCCGGCATATACATCAAAGGTGCCGCCTGGACGGGCTACGAAGCCCAGATCTTTGAAGGTGGCATGGCCTTCGTTGTCGATCCCGTTGGAAAAGCTGATCTTGTACTTCCGGGGCAGTTTCAGTTCTGGGATCAGGCTGATGACAAAGCCGGCAGCTGCCCGGATGGCCGGGGTCATGTCAAAGGGTTCCCCTTTTTCCACCCCGTGGAGGGGACTGGCGGTAATGTTCCGGGGATTGTCCCCGCCAGCACCGGCACAGTAGATTCCCTGGTTGAAGCAGTCCTGGTACAGGGACAGCAGTCCCTTTTCTTGTAGGTGATGGAGTTGGAGGGCTTCCCCGGTGGTGAAGTGGGCCAGGGTGATGTGGTATCTGTCGATGGCCTGGGCCAGGAAAGCCATGTCATCCTGGCTGATGGCTCCGCCGGAAAAACGGAGCCGGAGCATACTGCTGTTGGCACCCCGTTCTCCGTAAGAACCGAACTTTCCGGAAGTCCCTTTGTACTTGCCAGGAGGCAGTTCTTTGGCATAAAATGCACGGGCCGCTTCCTGAAAAATCGGGAATTGGCTGCGGATCTTTTCTTTGGCAGTTTCAGAAATCTGTATCAAGGATGGATCCCTCCTTCAGAAAATGTCTTTCTTTTCTTATCTCAGGGTCAGCAGGCAGACCGTCTCCACATGGCTGGTGTGGGGGAACATGTCCACGGGCTGGACCTTCCGGACCACAAAGCCTTTGTCCCGGAGAATGGCTGCATCCCGGGCCAGAGAGGCCGGATTGCAGGAAACGTATACCACCCGCTGGGGACGGACTTTGGCAATGGCTTCCAGCACCCGCTGTTCACAGCCGGCCCGGGGCGGGTCCAGGACCACTACATCAGGACGGCTGCCCTGGCGGACCAGTTCCGGCATCTCTTTGGCTGCATCGCCGCATAAAAAGTCTACATTGGTTACCTGATTGTCCCGGGCATTCTGCCGGGCATCCCGGATGGCCGGTTCCACGATTTCGATGCCTAGGGCCCGCTGGGCCTTCTGGGCCAGGAACAGAGTGATGGTGCCGGTGCCGCAGTAGGCGTCGATGACCTTCTCCTTTCCGGTAAGGGCTGCATACTGGAGGGCAGTTTCGTAAAGCTTTTCCGCCTGGAGGGTATTCACCTGGAAGAAGGAATGGGGCGAGATGGTGAAGGTGAATTTCCCCAGTTTGTCGTGGATCACTCCAGGACCCCAGATGATTTTGTTTTTCGGTCCCATGATTACATTGGTGTGGCGGGTATTGATGTTCTGGACCAGGGTGGTGAAGCCGGGGATTTCCTGGCGGAGCAAGGAGGTCAAGTCTTTCAGATGGGGGACCTGGGGTTCGTTGGTCACCAGTACAGCCATCACTTCCCCGGTCTGGACGCCGACCCGGCCCATGATGTGGCGGACGATGCCTCGGCGGGCATCTTCTTCCAATGCCGGGATCCGGTATTTTTCCATCCAGGACCGGACCGTTTGGACGATCCGGTTATTGGCCTGCTGCTGGATCAGGCAGTCCTTCACATCGATGACCCGATGGGTGCCCTGGGCATAGCAGCCGATGGCCAAGGTATGGTTCCGTCCCTGGGCGGCTGGTACCTGCATTTTATTCCGGTAATGCCAAGGGTCTTCTGCCCCTAAGGTTTCCTGGACACTGAGCTTGGTGAAATGGCCGATCCGTTCCAGAGCATCTACTACGATCTGCCGTTTCAGGGCCAGCTGGGCCGGATAGGACAGATGCTGGAGCTGGCAGCCACCGCAATGGGCGTAAACGGGACAAGGAGGCTTTACCCGATCAGGAGAGGGGACCAGCAGCTTCAGCAGCTTAGCCTGGCCGTAACTCTTTTTCAGCAGGGTCACCTGAGCTTGGATCCGTTCCCCGGGAAGAGCGCCGGGGACAAAGAAGGTAAAGCCGCTGACTTTGCCCACTCCTTCCCCTGAGCTGCCCAATCCGGTGACGGTCAGTTCGATATTTTCTTTGAGTTTGAAGGGTATCTTATTTTCTTTCATAATACTGTCATTATACCGTTGTCCCCGGTCAGGCGCAATGTTTCCAGGGGAAAAGTCCTTAAATAGCAGGAAAGAACAGGAAAAGTCAGAAAGTCAATCAATCCTGCAGATAATCAAATGAATTGACAAAATACATCGTTTTTACTATCATAATAATATAGAAGGACGCTGGGAATGGATTCAGCGCCCGTTTTTTCAAATCGGGGGAAAAAGGGTGCAGCTGGGAGGCGTGATTTTACGGGTATTTTTATGAGGGGGACAAGTTTATGATGTGGAAACAAGATGCACTGCTGCTGCTTTATGTGGCCCTGGGGGGTGCCCTGGGGTCTGTGGCCAGATACCTGGTGGCCGCAGCCCTGAAAGGGGTCTGGAGCAATCATTTTCCTTGGGAAATGGTCTTCGTGAATACCTTCGGCTGTATCCTGGTGGGGTTCTTTGCCGCCTTTCTGTATACGAAATTCCCGCATCCCCGGTGGGCCATGCTGCTGTATTGGGGATTCATCGGCGGCTTCACGGCCTTTTCTTCCTTTATCAAAGAAGGACTGCATTTCTTTCTCCACGGGGATCATGTGACGGGGTTCCTGTATCTGCTGCTCCAGAACACCTTGGGCCTTGTGGCAGCCAGTGTGTCTTTCTGGGCAGGAAAGACTTTTTTCTAAAAAGACAAAGAAAAGTTCCTTACGATATAAGAAAAAAAGCCTGGATAAACTTGCGGCGAGCTGTCGGCAAGGTTATCCGGGCTTTTTCCATTTTTTGTTGGAACGGCTCAGGCGTGGACTACATTGATGGGGGAACCGGCAAGAAAGGCTTTGATGTTTTGGACGGTTGTATCCATGATCCGTTGACGGCTTTTCTTTGTCGCCCAGGAAATATGAGGGGTCAGGATACAGTTTTTAGCTTTCAACAGAGGATTATCGGCATGGATGGGTTCGCTGGAAACGACATCTAGTGCTGCACAAGCTACTTTGCCAGAATCCAGGGCATCTGCAAGATCTTGTTCGACCACCATTTGTCCCCGGCTGTTGTTGATCAGGATCACTCCATCTTTCATTTTTGCAATGGTATCTTTATTGATGATCCCTCTGTTGAAGGGAAGCAGCGGCATATGCAGTCCGATTACGTCAGAACGGGCCAACAGGGTTTCAAAGGAAACGAATTCCACACCCAATTCCTTGGCTTCGGCAGACTGCCGGGCATCGAAGGCAATGATTTCCATCCCCAGGGCTTTGGCGATCCTTGCGGTGTGGATGCCGATATTGCCACATCCGAACAAGCCGTAGACCATTCCTTCCAGTTCAATTTGGGGATAATCCCAATAGCACCAGTCGGGATTTTTGCTCCATTGGCCTTGATGGACGCTCTGGTTGTGGTGTCCAATATGGTGACAGGCTTCCAGCAGCAGGGCAATGGCAAACTGGCTTACAGAATAGGTGCCGTATACTGGGACATTAGAGACGGTGATGCCCTTTTCTGCAGTACAAGCCAGATCGATGGTATTGTAGCCGGTAGCTAGGACGGAAATCATTTTGAGCTGGGGACACTTTTCCAGGGTCTCTCGAGAAAGTGGGGTCTTGTTGACGACGACGATTTCCGAATCTCCAATGGCTTGTGCGATTTGGGGGGATTCAGTATAGGAGATCCTGTCATGGACTGTCAGATCCCCTAAGGCTTCCAGCTCTTTCCAGCTTAAATCACCGGGATTTTCCGTATAACCATCCAAAACTGTGATTTTCATGAATCGTACCTCCTTTGAGATATATGCTGCCAGATATTGGCGCTTGTCAGTCATCCGGCAAAAGGGACCAGGCGCGCTGAAGGACACGTTTTGTGCCGGCCAGGACAAGATCTGCCTCTTCTCCTGGCTGCGGGGTCACTTCCATAGACAGGATGCAGGGATCTTGGGACAGGAAGAAACCTTCTTCCCGAAGGATCTGCAAATATTCTTTTAGCACATGGACATCATTGACACTGTGGGGAAATCCGAAACGAGGATGTTTATCGCCATACCCGGGTTTGCCCGGAGTCAGCACCGCATTGCCAAAATGCAGATGGGTAATGTAGGGACGCAGGGTACGGATGACAAAGCGGCTGGTTTCATGGGTCAGTGGAATATGGCTCAAATCCACGATCAGCCCGAAATTGCCGCAGCTGCTGCGCAGGTCGGAGGCAAATCGGGCAGCCAGAGGGGCCGGTCCGATCAGGGACTTTTTATCCACATCATAGTCGAAGACTTCCAGTTCTACTTTCAGCTTTTTTTTGGAGGCATACTGGCAGATCGTCCGGGTTGTTTTCAACAATTGGGAATAAGCCAGAGACTTTGTCTCTTCCTGCCATTTCCCTGCCAGAAAAGCAATGCCTCCAGCCCCCAGGGCTGCCGCTTCATCGACTGCCTCCAGCAGGACAGTTTCTGCTTGCTGACGTTGGCTTTCTTCGATGGCATTGGGGTTCAGTCCTCTTTCCAACAGCCTGGGCTGGACTCCTATGCAGGATGTCAGATGGCTTTGGGCCAAGATGGAACGGATCTTTTGGCTTTGCTCTCCCAATCCGGCAGCCAGTTCCACTGCACTGAAAAATGGATCCAGAGCGATTTTGTGAAGGGCCTGGACAGGTTCAAGTTGAGGGTAACTCATCCATTGGAGTGTCCCTACTAAAAAATAGCGGCTGATCGGTTCTTTCATAGGCAGACATTTCCTTTCTTTATGGGTTTCAGAATGATTGGGAATATATTCACTGAGCTCACAGGACAGTTGTTTTTTATTCTTCAGGGAGCAATTGACATTCTGCTGCGCAATTGGTATAGTCAATGCAAATGCATTACTTTGGGGGATTTGCCATGAATCTGAGGAGCCTGGAATATTTTGTAGAAGTGGCCAGAGAGCTGAAAATGACAACAGCGGCTCGGCGGTCCCATATTTCTCAACAAGCTCTCAGCACGCAGATCCGGAATCTGGAAAAATATTATGGAGTGGAGCTGTTCCAGAGACAGCCGAAACTGCAACTGACTCGTGCGGGGATGTGTCTGCTAGAAAGCGCCCAACGGATCCTTCAGGAAAATACGAAGGCAATCAACAGCCTGTCGGAGATCAGCCGGACTCATGCCGGGATCCTTCGGTTGGGAATTCCAGCCAGCCGGGCCGCTGTTTGCTTTCCCCAGGTCCTGCCGGAATTTGTCCGTCATTGGCCCCATATCCTCCTTCGTTTGGAGGATGTTCCTTCTCCTGAGCGGATGGGGAAAGTGTTGGACGGTACCTTGGATGCCGCTGTGATCACGCCCCAGGCCCAGCACCTGCATGGGTTCCAGAATCGCTTGGAATTTACTCTGCTGCTGCATGACAGTATCTATCTGATTTGTTCAGACGACTTACTCCAGAAGTCTTTTGGAGAGCGTGCAGCCATGATTCGGGAAAAGGCTGAAAAAGGGACGGATTTAAAGGAGTTTTCTCAGGTTCCTTTCCTGCTTCATGAATTTCCTGAAAGGATGCGTCAGATCGAAGAGCAGTGTTTTTATCGGGCAGGATTCTCTCCTCGGATTTTTATGGAGACCCGCAGTACGGAACTGCGAAATATCCTTTACGGCTGCCAGTTTGGAGCCCTTTTCTGCCGCCGGTCCCAAGTCCGTTCCCTGAGAAAAAAATTCCCTGGATGCCACGCCTTTCCGATCATTCCGGCTGCTGGAGACTGGGACGATGCAGTCTATTTTGTCCGGCAAAAAAGTTCCTGGACTCCTGCCCATGTCTTGGAATTTGAAAAGCTGATGCAAAGAGCCTGGAAAGAAATCGCCCAGCATTGAAAGGGCGGGAGGAGGAGCGGCCCCGCTCTCTTAGTAGCATATATTTTTTGGAGACTGCAGGCCAACAGAATTTTTGAGAGAACAGATACTTTTCCACAATGGATTGTTGTGGATGGGAAAATTATTGTCTCAGACAAGCAGAAAATGAGCAGAAGAAGCAATTGGCTGCAGTCTGGTGGCAAAATGTTGTTTGGGTAAGGAGACCAGTGTGAAATCTTTTTTTACTTTATTACTGCTTGTGGGCCTGGGCGGTTCGGCGGCTATTTGGGCCATGTACCGGACCGGCCTGTCTTTTTTGCGTCCCTTCTGGACTCTTGGGGTATTCCTGTTGATGCCACTATGTTTCGTCCTCAGCAATGTATATCTCCATGCCCTGCCTCGGCCAGCTATCCGTTTCCTGGCCTGGACCGGCGGCCTTTGGATGGGCTTCCTCTATTATTCGGTGCTGGGGCTGTGTCTGTTCCTGCCGGCTCTGCTGCTGGGGAAACTGGGCCGCTGGCCGCTGTTGGCACCTCGGGTGGTGCAGATCCTTTCTGTAGGCATAGTCTGCCTGATCCTGGGAGGTTGCTGGCAGGCTCTCCATCCAGTGGTCCGGAATTTGGAGTATGTGACGGATAAACCCATTCCGGGTCCTTACCGGATCGTCTTTGTCTCCGATCTCCATTTCGGGGGTCTCTTCGGGACTTCCTATGGAGAAACCTTGGTCCGAAGGATCAATGGGCTGCAGCCGGATCTGGTCCTTTTGGGAGGAGATATGGTGGACGGCGACCTTCCTTTTGTCCAGCAGGAAGGCAGCCTGGCTCCTTTGGCCCGGCTCCAGAGCCGGGACGGGGTGTACGCTGTTTACGGCAACCATGATAAGAGGATGGGGACGGAAGTGGTGGAGCGGGTTCTTTTGGAATCGGACGGCATCCGTTTTGCCGTGGATGAGAATCGGGCGGTGAATCCTTGGCTCAGCCTGACTGGGATGGATGATTATCTGTTCGGGGACCGAAAGGCTGCTTTCCAGACGGAAAAAGGCAAATTCAATGTCTTTATGGAACATGAACCCCGGCGGATCCAGGACGCGGCCGACCAGGGATATGACCTGTATTTCGCCGGCCATACCCATGCAGGGCAGATGGCTCCCAATCGGCTGATCACCCGGAAAATGTACTTCCTGGATTACGGTTCCGAAATGGTAGGACGGATGCTGGCTACGGTATCCAGCGGGTACGGACTCTGGGGCGTCCCGGTCCGCACCGGGCCCAAGCCGGAAATCGTTGTTGTGGATATCAAAAAAAGGGCTGTGGAGAAATGAGAAAATTCATTTCTCCACAGCCCCTTTGGTCACGAGTCGCGGGCTTGTTGGTACAAATCGAAAATCTGGTTTTACAGATTCTGTTGGATTTTGTCTTACCCTCTTGCAGGAAAAACAAACGGTCTAAACGTCCAGGCCTGCGCCCCGTGAACCGAGGCCCGCGACCGGAGGTGCTGCAAGCAGAACCTCCTTGTACTTCTCCGCTTTTTTCTCCAGCTTCATGGGATAGGCCCGGGAGGTGGAAGGCAGACGGGAAAGCGGCAGTGTCCTGCCCGCCAGGACCACGGGAATGGACGTTCCGGTCCGGGGCAGCTTGGGGGGATTGGTGCATTGGTGGAGGACGATTTCTGTGGCCTTTTCTCCCGTAGTGATCAGCTGCCGGCAATGGGGAATCTGCCGGAGCATGGCACCCAGGGAGGCTTCCTCCACCACATGGAGGAACTTGTCTGAAGCATTGCCTTTTTCCCGCTGGGCCCGAAGCACCGTGGGGCCAAGTGCGATACCTGTTTCTGCCAGAAAATGCTGGATCTTTTCTGGATCGAAGGCTTTCTCTGTCCCTTTCCGGAAATGGTCAGGGTCTCCGAAATACACCATTCCCATGATCCGCCACATGTCATTCTGGAAATTGGGATAATAGAAATCCATGGCTCGTTTCTCTGCGGCGGGAGGAAATGTGCCCAGGATCAGCACCTTGGCCCCTGCCGGCAGGAAAGGGGGAAAGGGATGCACTTCTACTGGGATCCCTGGCAGGATTTTTCCTGTAAATTCGGTTTGATTCATCGTAAAAACCGTACCTTTCGTATAAAGAACAGAATCATTTTATCATATGTTTCTTTTCAGCCATTCAAAGGCAGGAGAATCCTGGCATCAGCCAGCGTATGACGTATGACCTATGACCGTCTTTTATTCCTCCTTCAGCAGCTTAAAGCTCTCTTTATGGTATTCCAGGATGCCTTCTTTCTGCATCTTGCTCAGCTCGTTGCTGAGAGCACTCCGATCCACACTGAGATAATCTGCCATCTGCTGCCGGTTGAAAGGCACGGTGATGATTTTTTTCTTCTGCTGGGTGGCCAGGAAAGACAGGTAGGAAAGCACCCGCCCCCGGATGGATTTGGAAGAAGTATGGAGGATCCGCCGGGAAAGGGACAGATTCTTCCGGGCCAGGATGTGGAGCAGGTTGTCGCTGATCTGCTGGTGCTGGGGACAGCTGCGAGAACAGGTGTGGAACACCTTGGAAAGGTCCATCATCAGGACAGTGGTATCTTCCGCTGCCAGCACATTGATCAGCAGAGGTTCGTTTTCCGCACAGGCATAGGCTTCCGCAAAGAGTTCGCCGGGACCGATCTGTCCCAGGAGATTCCGGTTGCCCCATAGATCATCGTTTTCGATGATGACTTTCCCGGAAAGGACCATACTGACCGTATGGACTACATCTCCCGCATAGTGGATGTAGGAACCTTTTTGATAAGAACGGACCGTACCGCCCAGACAGTGCATCCGGACTTCGATCTCTGTGGGGGGGACATTTTTGAATAAGGCCGTTTGGGCCAGGAATACAGTATCCATCATTTTCCTCCGTTGTTATAACAACATAAACGCTACCCTCAGTATACGGCTGATTCTCTGGAAATGCAAGGGGAGGAAAAACTTGACGAATGGATTTTTCTGTGATAAATTGAAAGCAATTTGACAGACAGACTTGCGATGAAAAGAAGAGTACCTTTTGCAAGCCGGCACAGAGAGCTTCCACTTGGGTGCAAGGAAGAGCGGCGGAAAAGGGGAACATGGCCTTGGAGCAGATGATTGAACAGCAGTAGGTCATCCGGGAGTGCCCGTTACCGCACTGGAGCATCCGAATCTTCGTGTGCTCGAGAGGCCTGGTTCGCCAGGCGAAGCCGGGTGGTACCACGATGCTTTCGTCCCTGCAGGGGCGAGAGCTTTTTTTATGGATGAATAAAGGAGTGAGCGCTATGCCAATCAAAATCGACAGCCACCTTTCCGCCAAGGAAAAACTGCGGGAAGAGAATATCATCACCATTGATAACGACCGGGCCATGACCCAGGATATCCGTCCTTTGAAAATCCTGATCCTGAACCTCATGCCCTTGAAAAAGCCTACGGAACTGCAGCTGCTGCGCCTTTTGGGCAACTCTCCCCTGCAGCTGGAAATCGATTTCTGCCGGCCGGTGAGCCGGGTGGGGACCCATACGGATAATTCCTACCTGGAATCCGCTTATCTGGAATTCAGCGATGTCCAGGACCGGTATTACGATGGTCTCATCGTTACCGGGGCCCCTGTGGAAAAAATGGAATTCGAAGAGGTGGAATACTGGGGAGAAATCGAAGAATACCTGGAATGGGCCCGGACTCATGTGTATTCCGTGCTCCATTACTGTTGGGGCGCCCAGGCCGGCCTGTACTATTATTATGATGTACCGAAGATCATGTTCCCCCACAAACTCTGTGGCATCTATCCCTATGGGCTCACTGTCCGGAACCATCCGTTGCTCCGGGGCTTCGATGACCGCTATTTCATTCCTCAATCCCGGTATACCACGGTGGACGACGCCAAAGTGTACAGCACCCCGGATCTCCAGGTGCTCAGCCGCAGCGTGGAAAACGGCATCAACATCTGTGCTACAGCCGATCTGCGCCGGATTTTCGTCATGGGCCATTTCGAATACGACCGGATGACACTGCGGGATGAATATGTCCGGGATCGGGAGAAAGGACTGGAACCGTCTCTGCCCAAACATTACTATCCCACCGACGATACCACCCAGGAACCTCTGTTCAAATGGTGCAGCTATGCCCATCTGTTCTACCTGAACTGGCTGAACGTGGTGTACCAGGATACGCCTTATGACCTGCACAAGCTGACCAAGAGGGAGTAGGAGGGATTAGGATGGACCGGATCACAGGGAGCTGCCTGGCTGCGCGCTCAGATATGCACTTCATGGAAATGGCTCTGGAAGAAGCCTGGCAGGCGGCCCGGGAAGGAGAAATTCCCGTGGGGGCCGTCTTGGTCAGGGAGGGACAGGTGCTGGCCCAGGATCACAACCGCAGGGAACAGGATCGGGATGCCACGGCCCATGCAGAGATCCTGGTAATCCGGAAAGCCTGCCAGCTGCTCCAGCGCTGGCGGCTCAGTGATGTCACTCTGTATGTGACCTTGGAACCCTGTCCCATGTGCGCCGGGGCCATCTGGAATGCCCGCCTGGGACGGGTGGTGTATGGGGCCTGGGACAGTGCAGCAGGGGCTTGCGGGTCTCAGTTCAACCTGCCAGCCCATGGGTCCCTGAATTTTCGGACGAAGGTCACGGCAGGGGTGCTGGAATCGGATTGCCGAAAAATTTTACAGGATTTTTTGAAAGCACGGCGCTAAGTATGGTATAATAAAACTCTCATGGATGGGTGTCCGAGTGGTCGAAGGTGCTTGACTCGAAATCAAGTGTACCGCAAGGTACCGAGGGTTCGAATCCCTCCCCATCCGCCAGCCATGGGGGCTGTTGCGCATGCAGCAGCCCTTTTTTACTATAAAAAATGCAGGGGCCATTGGCCCGCAAAGGAAGGAAAGAAGCAATGAAAACGTATCATCCCATTACCGGGGAAGTCCTGGCTGAACTGCGCAGCATTGTAGGAGAGAAGTACGTCTGGACAGATCCGGAACATCTGGAACAATATAAAACCGATGAAGAGACCGATCCCCGGAAGTTCCATCTGCCAGAAGCGGTGGTTTCTCCTGGCTCCACAGAAGAAATCGCTGAAATCCTGAAACTGGCCAACCGGGAACAGTTCCCGGTAACGCCTCGAAGCGGAGGGACCAGTGTGTCCGACGGAGCCATCCCCGTGTGCGGAGGCCTGGTGCTCCTGATGGAACGGATGGATAAGATCCTCAAAGTGGATCCGGAGGGCATGTATCTGGTAGCCCAAGCTGGCGTCCGTACCCTGGATGTCCAGCGGGCCGCCCGGGAAAAGGGCCTTTTCTATGCCGGGGATCCCTGCAGTGCTGACAGCTGCCTGATTGGGGGCAACCTGGCTACCAATGCTGGCGGCGACAAGGCCGTACGCTATGGTACTACCCGGAGTCAGGTCCACGCTGTCGAAGTGGTGTTGCCCAACGGGCAGATCGCCCGCCTGGGGACCCGGTGCAAAAAGAATTCCACTGGTTACTGTCTGGATCAGCTGGTGATCGGCAGTGAAGGGACCCTAGGGATTATCACGGAAGTGACCTTGAAACTGCTGCCCCTGGCTCCCTATAAAGCCGATGTGCTGGCCATCTTCACTGATCAGGCCAAGGCTACGGGCATCGTACCTGTCCTGCTGCGGGAAGGGCTGGACCCCACTAGCGTAGAATTCATGGATAATGCCTTTGTCCGGTCTGCCAGCGACTATTCCCAGCTGGACCTGGGCCATTACGAGGATGGCTCCTATGTGATACTGACCTTGGAATGTTTTGACGAAGAGGAACTGGACAAAAAACTGCTCAAATTGGATGGGCTATGCCGGAGCCATGGGGCAGCGGATGTGCGGGTGGCCGATGACCGGGTATGGACGCTGCGGAAGAACTGCCTGGAATCTACCCGGGTGCTGAGCAAAGTTATGACCAGCGATGATTTCGTGGTCCCTCTGGATAAAATCGCCCAGGCCATCGATGCTCTGTCCGCGGAAGCCAATAAATACCCCTTCCGAGTGTTCACCCTGGCCCATGCAGGGGACGGGAATCTCCACTTTGCCATCTTAAAGGGGGAACTGTCGGATGCAGCATGGGAACAGGCCTTGGACGCTTTCCACGCAAAGGCCTATAGATATATCTACGCCCTGGGCGGGAAGCTCAGCGGAGAACACGGCATCGGGGCCAAGAAAGTAAAGCAGCTGGCCCGATTGGCGGATCCGGGAGAGCTGTACATGATGGAAACCATCAAGCGGGCCCTGGACCCGCTGGATATCCTGAACCCGGGGAAGGTATTAGAGGTGTTTTAAGGGCCTTCTTGTGTGCAGGGAGGCAACCAGAGAGTGTCCTCCCTTGTTTTGAATCCCTTAAATTATGAGGAAGGTTTCATCGAGAACTTGTTGACACATACCCCATTGCCGGGAGCGTTTCCTTGTCCGGGACAGATATGATATAATTTCTCTATAAAAATGTCTGTAGGGAGGGGTTTTATGAAAAAGGACATGCTGTTGGGGTTGCTGCTGGCGGGGATGCTTTCCGTACCGGCTGTGGCGGGGGCTTATCACATCCATGCTTTCCCGTCCATTGACCGTCCGGATAAAGATCTCATCCTGATCCAGGATGATTTCAAACGGGATAAGGAAAAAGACACCAAGTACATCTTTACGGACGGCAGAGTGGGATATCCTCTGGACTTCCTGAAACCAGGAGGGAACCGGGGGGACGAGCGGCTTTATTTCTATGTGCCGGCCCAGGGCGGCCAGCCCAGCCGGATCATGCGCCTGGAAAACAAGAGCGGCATGTTCAGCAGCACCCGGGCTTTCCAGCTGTCTGAATATACGGCGGCCGAGGACAAACAGGTCCCCATGTTCCTGCAGGTGCTGGACGAGTGCTACAAAAAAACGTTTGGGGAATGAATCATCCGCTGCTAAAAAAAGAGCCGCCGCCCAAAGGGCGACAGCTCTTTTTCCTTTATTTTCCCGGCGGGCTGCAAGAGCAGGCACCCCTGCGGCACATGGGGGTATCCGCTTATTGCTGCTTCCTTCCGGACCTGACAAGATTCACGGGCCTCCATTGCGCAGGACCCACTCTTGCAGTCCGCCGGAAAAATAAAAGCCGCACAACGCGGCTGATTGGATAAAATGGCGGAGAGTGAGGGATTCGAACCCTCGATACGGTTATCCCGTATACACGCTTTCCAGGCGTGCTCCTTCAACCACTCGGACAACTCTCCAGGTTGAATTGCTGATGTACAGCTATTCAGTTCATACAGCCGTCTGAACGACAACTGCGAGTAACAGTATATCGAATTTATAATCTGTTGTCAAGATGTTTTTTGGGAGATTTCCAGAATCTAGTTGAAGTCCCAGCCGAAAACAAGGTATAATAGCAAAGGATCAAAACAGAAAGGATGGGAAAGATGGCTTACGTTGCATTATATCGCACCTGGCGTCCCCAGGATTTCGATGATCTGGTGGGACAGGCTCCCATCAAGAAAGCCCTGACCAATGCCTTGGAAACAGGGAGGATTTCCCATGCCTATCTGTTCGCCGGACCCAGGGGTACAGGAAAGACCAGTACAGCCCGGATCCTAGCAAAAGCCCTGAACTGTGAGAAGGGGCCTACACCCCATCCCTGCAACCAGTGTGAGAACTGCCGGGAAATCACGGAGGGGACATCAGGCGATGTCATCGAAATCGATGCGGCCTCCAACCGGGGCATCGATGAGATCCGGAAGATTCGGGAACAAGTCTATTTTGCGCCGGTTTCCAGCCGGTACAAAGTGTACATCATCGATGAAGTCCATATGATCACCACCGATGCTTTCAATGCCCTGCTGAAGACCTTGGAAGAGCCTCCGGAACATGTGGTATTCATCCTGGCTACCACGGAGCCACAGAAGATCCTCAATACCATCCTGTCCCGGTGTCAGCGGTTCGATTTCCGCCGGGCTACGGTGGATGAAATCGCGGCTCATTTGGCCAAAGTGGCCGAGGGCAGCCATATCCAGGCGGATCCGGAAGCCCTGCGTCTCATGGCCATCCAGGCAGACGGAGGACTGCGGGATGCCCTGAGCCTTTTGGACCAGTGCAGCATCATGGCCGATCGGGTGACGGAAGAGACGGTCCGCCAGATCCTGGGCCTGGTGGGGCGGGAAAAGCTCCGGGAATTGATCATCCGGATCGGCCATAAGGACTTGGCTGGCGCCCTGGATACGCTGGGGCAGCTGTTGGAACAGGGAAAGGAAACAGAGCAGATCCTGGGGGAAATGATGGAATACTTCCGTGCCCTGCTGCTGTTCCAGGCAGATCGGGAGTATCAGGAAATCTATCTGACAGATACCCGGGAGGCCTTGGAACAGACGGCGGCTCTATTCACTCCCAGCCAGATCGTCGCCAGTGTGGAGAGGCTCCATGAAACGGTGAAAGAGAGCAAATATTCTCTGCGGAAAAGGATCGTGGGGGAACTGTGCCTCTTTGACCTGTGCCAGAATTCGGGGAATACCGAGGCGGCGCTCCTGGCCCGGATCGAAAGTCTGGAAAAACAAGTAGCGATGCTGGAGCAGGGCGGTCTTCCAGCTGTCCCTGCAGCCGGGCAGGCTGCCCCGATCCAGTCCGTCCCGGTCCCCCTGCCGGTCCATCCGGCTCCGTCGGCAGGGATTGTCTCTCCTGTACGCAAGGAACCGCTTCCTGCTGCTGCCCCGCCGGTCAAACCAGCCGGGCGGCAGTCCCAGGATCCCCGGGCTGCTTTTGCCCGGATGGCAGCTGCGGTCCGGAAGGAAGATATCCGGCCCATCCAGCCGGCTGCACCAGCGGCAGAAGCGCTGGCTTCCCGTCCGGTTCCGGCAGCTCGGCTCGAACCGGCAGCAGCCAGTCCGGGGGTTCCCAGCAGGGAACCCTGCTTCGATGGCAGCGGCCGGGCTTTAGGAGGACAGCTCTGGCAGCAGGTGCTCCAGGGCTTGAAGCGGCGGCGGAAACGGACCTTCTTGGTCTATGCAGAAATGGCCCGGGTGGCCGATTATCAGGACCGGGAACTGCTCCTGGCGGTCAATTCTTCCTTCGAAAAGGAAAGATTGGAGGACCCGGCTTTCAAGACACTGATACAAGACATCCTGAAAGAAACTACGGGAGAGGCTGTCCGGCTCCAGGTGGTCCAGCAGGAAGGGGAAATCTCTCTGTATAAACCCAGGGAAAAGGCTCCTGCTCCTGCAGAGACGGCATCGTATCCGAAAGCTTCTCCGGAAGAGAGCATCCCCTTGCCCCCCGAACCGCCGGTCGAAGCGGGACCCCCCCTGGCATCGGGCAGCCAGGAACCCCAGATGGCAGCTGCAGCAGCCGATCCCACCCCACAGCCTGTAAAGAAAAGGGAACTCCCTGAAGGCGTGAAAAAAGCCATGCAGGTCTTTGGCGGTGAAGTCTATAAAGAGTAAGAAAAAATCCGATAGGAACTATGAGGAGGAAACAGAATGTTTAAAGGTGGAATGGCTATGAACGGCATGCAGGGCATGTTGAAAAAAGTCCAGAAGATGCAGAGCGAGATGACGAAACTCCAGGAAGAACTGAAAGAACGGGAAGTGGAAGGTACCGCCGGCGGAGAGGCTGTCAAAGCTGTGGTCAACGGGAACAAGAACCTGGTCAGCCTGACCCTGTCCCCGGACGCTGTGGATCCAGAAGATGTGGAAATGCTCCAAGACCTGATCGTCACGGCTGTCAATGATGCCATGAAAAAAGTAGATGAAATGACGGAAAAAGAACTGGGCAAAGTCACCGGAGGACTGAAACTGCCCGGGATGTTCTAAAGGACGGTCCCAGGCATGCGGATGGTAAAACCTCTGGCACGGCTCCATGAACTGCTGCGGAAACTGCCGGGAATCGGTTCCAAATCGGCCCTCCGTCTGGCCTATCATGTGCTGGATATGAAGCGAGAAGATGTGGAAGCCCTGGCTCATGCCCTGCTGGATGTGAAGGACCATGTCCATCTCTGCCGCCAGTGTTTCGACCTGTGCGAAGGGGATCTGTGCGAAATCTGTCAGGACAAGGAAAGGGACCGGAGCCTGGTGTGCGTGGTGGAACAGCCTCAGGATGTAGCGGCCATGGAACGGACCCGGGGGTACCAGGGCCTGTACCATGTGCTCCACGGGGTCCTGTCTCCTTTGGATGGCGTGGGACCGGATCAGCTGAAGATCCGGGAGCTGTTGCTCCGGCTCCAGAAAGGCGATGTAAAGGAAGTCATCATTGCCACCAATTCTGATGTGGAAGGAGAGGCTACGGCCAATTATCTGGCGGGGCTGATCCGTCCTACGGGAATCACAGTGAGCCGGATCGCTCACGGACTTCCGGTGGGCGGCGACTTGGAGTATGCGGACGAATTGACTTTGTACAAGGCTCTGGAGAACCGACGGGAAATCTAATCCTTCCAAGGCAGCCGCAAGACGGCAAATTCTGGAAAGGCGGTCGAATATCATGGAAATATGGCTGGTAGGAGGGGCAGCATTGGTTGTCCTGTTCCTGGTCATCAATATGTTTTCTCTTTCCCTGAAGCTGTTGTGGAACGGTATCTGCGGGGTGGTCCTGCTGTGGCTGTTCAACCTGTTGGGTGGGATCTTTGGCATTACGATCCCGATTCATTTCATCTCCGCTCTGGTGGCCGGCTTTTTTGGCGTCCCTGGGGTGGTGCTGATGCTGCTCTACCAGCTGATGGGGCACTGAAATGCTGCAAAAATCAAAGAATGAAAAGATCCGTGTCCTCTGTTATCTATGCATCGGGGGCACGGCTGCTTTGTTTGAGTGGGGGCTGGTCTATCTGTTCAACCGCTGCTGGGGGTGGAACTATCTCCTGGCAACGGCAGCGGCCTATCTCTGCTCTACAGTGTGCCACTATGTGGCTACGAATATCTGGGTCTTTACCAGCGGAGTGCGGTACAGCAAAAGCAAGGAATTCTCATTGGTCCTGGTGGTTTCTACCCTGGGACTGGTATTCAACGTGCTGCTGATGCGGATCTTTGTGGGGGGGCTGGGCTTCCCGGTGATGGAGTCAAAGGTGGCAGCTTCTGCGCTGGTGACCATTTGGAACTATTTTTCCAGGAAGAAATGGATTTATGCTAAATAAAAGGAAATCATAGGAGATCATCATGCTGCGTCATAAAGTAGATATCAATGCTTTCCAAAGAGTCATCTTGGTCCACAACCACAATTCCGGAAAGCAGAATTTTTTCAATGGGATCCACAACAATGTGGAAAGCATTGCCCGGCAGCTCATGCGGCTGTATGGGGCCGAACGTTTCCAGTACGTGACGGTGGGGACTTTTGCGGAAACCCAGGCCGTGGGGAAAAAAATCTGTGCCGAAAAGATCCAATGGGTCATCGTAGCCGGTGGAGATGGAACCCTTCGGGCTCTAGTGGAAGAATGTGTGGATCAGGATTACTGGCCTTATGTGAGCATTTATCCGGCCGGTACGGTGAATCTGGTGGCTAAGGAACTGATGCAGAAAACCGATGTCCATAACTGGATGTATCGGGTTTCCAAAGGAGTGACTACGCCGGTCTGCCTGGGGCGGGCTAACGACCGGATCTTCCTGACGGTAGCCGGGATCGGGGTGGATTCCATGGTGGTGCAGCAGGTGACTCCCAAAGAGAAGAAATACCTTTCTACTTTGGCCTATGTGCGCCAGAGCGGACGGGTGCTGGGGAATGAAATGCTCCTCCACAATTGGAAATATCGGTTTCAGGTGATGATCAACGGAGATGGGGTCTGGCATCAGGCCAGTTCGGTCATCGTGACCAAGAGCCGGTATTATGCAGGGCGTTTTTCTCTGGTCAATGGCGGGTCTCTGTCCAATCCCACCATGCATGTATGCCTGTTCACCAAAGGGCGCTGTGTGGATTTCCTCCGGTATACGGCGCTGATCGCCGCAGACATGCTGACCTTGGACAAAAGCGTGGAAATCTATCCGGCCCAACAGGTGGATATCCGCTGCAACGTGAAGAAATTCGCAGCAGAGCTGGATGGGGATGCAGTGGTCAATTCTCCCCTGTCCCTGATGCTACTGCCTAAATCCTTAGAGTTCATTTCTTGAGAGGCTGCCAGTGAAGAAAAAAGTGATTTACGGAGTGATCCTACTCCTATGTTTTGCAGCGGAAGCCTATTACCGCTGGAATTTCCTCAAAGAGATCGTCCCATTTCCCTGGGCTGAATTCTGGTATCATACCCTGAATTATTTCTTCCGGGATCTGTTGCTTTCCTGGGTGGTGTTGTTCTTGTACGGCCAGCACCGGAGAATCCGGGACCGGGCGAAACGGTATTTCCCTGTAGTGGTCACAGGAGTCCTGTATCTGGCAGATGCCTTCTTCATGGTATCTTATCTGGAACTGGATCCTGGCTTCATGACGACTCTTTCCGTGTTGGCCGGGCTGTTCAATAACATCGTACTGGTGCTCCTGGCGGCTATGTGCTACCATCACTGGCCCAACCGGATCCTGAAGACCGTCTATTTCCTGGTCTATTACGTGACCTGCATCTTGATCCTGGGGGATGGGATCTATTTCTGGAACACCTCCATGCATGTGGAAAGTGTCCTGTTTGATAACCTGAACATCTATGCTGCTAAGGGAATCCTCAGTACCACAGAAAACTGGCAGCTGGGGCTGATCGGAGCAATCTTGCTGGCGTTCATCCCCCTGTTCCGGGTCAGCCGGCCCCGATGGCAGAAACCGAACCTGCCCTGGTCCCTGCTCTGCGTGGTCATCTTGGCCATGGGGCTCAACGGAGCCTATATGCTGCTGGCAGAAGGCATCTACCAAACAGCCAACAGCGTGGAAGGGCTGGATATCGAAATGGATATGGAAAAAAGCCGGAAGCCTACCCGGGCCATGGTCGCCTATCCCATCAATGTGAACTTCTTCCAGAAGGCCTTTTTCAAGACGGATAAGGTAGTCCACGATCCCTGGAAATACCAGGAACGGACACTTTCTGAGCAGGATCAGGCAGCCCTGGAGGAATTGGGGATCCTGCCGAAGACCCAGGCTGTCCCTCGAACCCAGCCTGCCTATGATCGAGTGGTGATGCTGATCCTGGAAAGTGTCCACAGGGACTATATCCATCACTACAATCCTAACATCCCGGCGGACGCCACACCTTATCTGGATTCTCTGCTGAAAAAATATCCCCGGATCGATCATTATTATTCCTCTGCTGTACCTACCACCCAGGGGCTCAACGCTACTTTCCGGTCCCAGCTGGTCTATGACAAGGACCTGCCCGGCGAGCGGCAGCCCTCCCTGTTCAGGAGCCTCCAGCAGGCCGGTTATGAAGGGTATTTCATCAATGCTTCCAGCCGGTACTATGCCAATGAATACCGGGAATATCCTGCCCAATTCGGGATGGAACACTATCTGGCGAAGGAAGATCTGGGGAACATGGGGTACAAGGGGGCTAGCGGCTGGGGCTTCCACAACGACGTCATGTATGATGTGGCCCTGAAGACCCTGGCGGAACATCGTGGCCAGAAGCTGTTCCTGGTGTGCAAGACCCTGGACATGCATCAGCCCTATCCCTATTACGGATATACCTATGCGGAGATGCCGGAAGATGTACGGGATAATGGGACTGCTACCGTTTGTGGCATGTACTGGGTGGATAAGACCATCCAGCATTTCTTCGAAGAAGCTTCCAAACAGGGGCTGATGGATGACCGGACCTTGTTCATCGTGACAGCGGACCACAATCCCCATTCCGGCGGGGAATATAAGACACTGGTGAGCAATCCCCAGGACAAGCAGAGCGTGGCCCCCATTCCGGTGATCTTCATTTCGAAGAACCTGGCGCCGCTGGCAGAACTGGACGGATCCATGTATGCCAGCCAGCAGGATATGGCTCCTACTCTGCTGACCCTGCTGGGGCAGCCGGTGCCTCCGGAATTTTTGGGGCGGGACCTGCTCCAGACAGTGCCTCATCCCTATGCTCTGGGGTATTTTGGCGGCAAAGCTTATTATTATTCTGCTGACCGGAGTTTCGTGGCCACCTTGGATGAAGAGAAGCCGGATACGGAAGAAAAGGATGCCTTGGCCAACTACATCATGTACGGCTATGTGAAGAGGCATATTGAGTTTATGAAGTAAGAAGAGGGCTGCTGCATGGGCAACAGCCCTCTTTTCAAAGGAGTTGATTGGTTGACTGAAATGATACTTGCGGGAACTGGTGCCTTCCGTTCCCGGCTGAAAAAAATCTTGGGGGTCATGATTCCCATCCTGATCACCCAGCTCTGTATCACGGGGATGAGCCTTTTCGATACGGTGATGAGCGGCCATGCCGGGACCTCTGAACTGGCCGGGGTAGCCATCGGCACCAATGTGTGGATGCCGGTGTTTACTGGGCTCAATGGGATCCTCCAGGCTTTGACCCCTATCGTGGCCAACTACCGGGGAGCACGGCAGTTCCAGAAGATTTCCGGGGCTGTGGCCAGCGGTCTGGCTCTGGCCTGTGCCCTGGCCGTGACGGTGATCGGGTCCGGTTCCCAGCTACTGCCTAGGATCTTGGACACCATGAGCCTGGCTCCGGAAGTCAGGACGGTAGCTTTCCGGTACCTGGGCTTCGTAGCCTGGGGTATCCTGCCTTTATTCTGTGCCAATATCCTCCGTTCCTTTGTGGACACCATGGGATATACCCAGATGACCATGCGGCTCTTCATCCTGACCATGCCGGTGAATGCCTGTATGAACTATATCTTTATCTTTGGCAAAATGGGAGCTCCGGCCCTGGGAGGTCCGGGAGCCGGAGTGGGGACGGCCATCACCTGCTGGTTGCTCTTCCTCTCCTTCGCTTTCCTGGTGATCCGGCTGCAGGTGTTCCAGGATTTCCACGTATTCCAGACTTCGGGAGTCTCCTTCCACCATATCCGGGAACATCTGCGCATCGGTATTCCCATGGGGCTGGCCATCTTCCTGGAAACCAGTTTCTTTGGGGTAGAATGTTTGCTGGTATCCCGGTTCGGAACGGTGGTGGTGGCAGCCAACCAGGCAGCCATGAGCTTCTGCAACATGCTGTATATGGTTCCTTTGAGCTTTTCCCTGTCATTGACCATCATCGTGGGAGCTTATGTGGGAGCCCGGGATTTTGTCCAGGCCAAGGCCTATGCAGATACGGGCCGGCTGTCCAACATCCTGATCGGGGCCTTCTTCGGGGGCTGCCTGTTCTTGGGCCGGGGACTGATCGCCCGGCTGTATACGGAAGATCCCAACTTGATGGAACCCATCATGCACTTCCTGACCTTTGCTGTGGCGTTCCAATTCTTCGACAGTACGGCAGCTCCCATCCAGGGCGTACTCCGAGGCTACAAGGATGTAAAGGCTACCTTCTATTCCGCCCTGGCTGCTTACTGGGGCATTGCCCTGCCTTTCGGGCTCTTCCTGGACCATGGGCTCCACCAAGGACCGGACGGGTATTGGCTGGGGCTCATCACCGGCATTTTCTTCTCCGCCGCCTTCCTGAGCCTGCGGCTGCGGTATATGGAAAAGAAATCGCTGCATGTGTGAAAAATGCACATGCAGCGATTTTTTTTGTCAGCGGCCAACGGTCAGCAGCCGTTGGAAATCAATTTTTACAAATTGATTTTGAAATTATAAAATAAAGAACCGTTACATTTGTCGTTCTGTTGTTTAAAAGCCAGCGGTTCTGGCTTCCTTTGGCCGTTGACCGTTGACAGCTGACTGCTGACAGGTCTGTCGCTCTTGTGACAGACCCTTCCAGTTTACAAACACCAGCCCGGTGAGCACATACACCGCCCCTAAAATCCCTGCGGCTCCCAGGGTCTCTCCCAGGACCCAGTGACCCAGGCAGCTGGCGAACAGGGGATTGATGGCACAGTACAGTCCCGCCTCTTCCGCTGTCAGGTACTGTTGGGCTTTGGGCTGGAAGGCAAAGCCGAAACAGCTGCATACCAGTACCTGGAAGGCCAGGTACTGCCAGGTGGCTGGCTGCGACGGCACCGGGACTCCGCCCTCCAGGAACAGGGCAGCTCCGAAGCTCAAGAGGCCCATGAAGCCCATGTGGAGCATCCCCAGGGCCAGAGGGTCTGTGCTGTGGGACAATTTCTCCGTGGCAATGATGTAGCTGGCATAGAAAAACGCTGCCAGGAGAGCCCAGCCTTCTCCTCCTGCCAGGGTGAAACCGGCGGTGCCGATGGTGAGGGCTGCCACTCCCAGCAGGATGAAGCCCACTCCTTGGAGGATCCGGTCACTGGGCAGGCGCCGGTACCATAGGGCTAGGAAGAGAGGTACCAGGGCTAAGGAGAGATTTTCCAGGAAAGCTACGGTATGGATCTCCGCCGTGCGCAGGCTGTGCATTTCGGCTCCCATGACGGCAAAAAGCAGCAGGCCCAGACCCAGACTCTTTGGGCCCAGCTGGGCATCTTCCCTCCAGACATGGAACAGATGGCGGTGGAGCAGCACTCCCATGACCAGGAATGCCAGGGTGAACCTCCAGCCAAGGGCCTGGAAAGGCGTCAGTTCTTCCAAGACAAATTTGGAAAAAAGAAAGGCACTGCTCCGGGTCAGGATGATCAGAGCCATAAGGATTTTGGCGGCAGCCGGTTTCATAGTAAGACCTCCCTGTAGTTTTTCTGCTCCCATTATAAAAAGGAAAAGGTGTTGCAGGAAGCGCATCTTTAGCAATATACTATTGCTAAAACCGCAATATAAAAACAGGTCAATAAAGGAGGTCCAACTATGGAGACGGAAAAATACCGTGCGCTGCTCCAGGCGGTGGAACAGGGAAGCATCACCGCTGCAGCCAGGCAGCTTGGATATTCTCCCTCCGGGCTCACCCGGATGCTGGACAGCGTGGAACGGGATCTTGGGTTTCCCCTCTTATCCCGCACTCCTCAGGGGGTCCAGCTGACCCGAGAGGGGGAACGGCTGCTGCCGGCCATCCGGGGGCTGCTCTATTGGAGCCGGCAGATTTGGGAGGAAAGTGCCGGGATCCTGGGGCTGGACCAGGGGGAATTATTTGTGGGCAGCTATTACAGCATTGCTTCCTGCTGGCTGCCAGGTATCCTTCGGGCCTTCCAGCAGGATTTTCCCGGGATCCGGGTCCATGTCCAGGAGGCCGGGAACCAGACCCTGCTGGAGGGGCTCCGGGAGCACCGGCTCAGCTGCTGCCTCTTCAGTCGGCATCCTGGCTACCAAGGAGATTGGGTCCCTCTGTATGAGGACCGGCTGGTGGCCTGGGTGCCGGAAGACCATCCTCTGGCAAAGAAAAAGACCCTCCTGCCGGAGGACCTGGAAGGCCAGCCTTTCATCGAACCTCTGCCCCAACAGGAAACGGACACGGACCTGTTCCTGGAAAAATATCAGGTCCATCCGGATTTCCGGTTCACCACCAGCAATATGTATACCTGTTGGACCATGGTGGAGGCGGGACTGGGGCTGTCCATGGACAATGCTTTCAGCAGTCGGCGCTGGCAAGGGAAGGTGAAGGTGCTGCCCTTTGCCACTCCGGATCGACTGGAATTGGGCATGGCTCTCCCCAGCCTGGATCAGGCATCCCCGGCCCTGAAGAAGTTCTTGGCGTATATAAAAAAAGAGGTGCTGCACGGAATGGGCAGCACCTGGGACTAAGGGCAGCAGAACCCTGCTCACCCCGCAAAATGGAACACCACTCCCACCACAGCCGAAGCGGCCAGGAAGGCGATGGGATGGATCTTTTTGTACCGGTTGGTGAGCAGGAAGAGGATCACGGCCAGGAGGATGGATGGCAGGTTCAGCAGGCCGGATAGATTCCCCGCTTTCCAGGCTTCTGGATGGAGCAAGGTGACCCGGGCTACCAGGAAACCTGCGGCAGCGATCAGACCGGCAGAAGCAGCCCGCAACCCGTACATCACGGCTTTGACGTATTTGCTGTCCCCGAATTTCTTCAAGAACTGGGACACGATGATGATCACGATGACAGACGGGGTGATGAGGCCCAAGGTAGCAATCACAGCCCCGGAAAGGCCGGCGATATGATATCCTACATAGGTAGCCGTATTGACTCCGATGGGACCAGGTGTGGATTCAGAGACGGCGATCATGTTCAGCAGGTCCGTCTCTGTGAACCAGCCCGTAGCAGCTGAGAGTTTAGTCAGGAACGGGATAGTAGCCATGCCGCCGCCGATGGCGAACAGCCCGATCTTAAAAAATTCACAAAAAAGGTGGAAGAAAAGCCCCATTACAATTCACCTCCTGCTTTTTTTGCTGCCAGACCGACCATCCCGGAAAGGACTACCAGCCAGGCTGGGGAAAGGTTGGAGAATAAGTTGATCCCCATGACCGCTAGGAACAGCAGACAGGTCAGTTTATCCACCAGGGCTCCTTTGGCCAGCTTCTTGATGGCATTGAAGATCAGCACACAGACGCAGACCCGGATGCCGGCAAAGGCATCTTTGACGAATTGGATCTGGGAAAAATTGGAAAGAAAAGCGGCAATCACTGTAATGATCACCAGAGAAGGGAAGACTACGCCTAAGGTAGCGACGATCCCGCCAGGAATCCCCCTTTTCTTCATCCCGATGAAAGTGGCCGTATTGACGGCGATGACGCCAGGGGTACACTGTCCCACAGCATAATAATCGGCTAGTTCCGCCTCGGTAGCCCAATGGTATTTTTCCACGACCTCTGCCTGGAGAATGGGCAGCATGGCATAGCCCCCTCCGAATGTGACGGCTCCGATACGGGCAAATACCGTGAACAGCTGGATCAGTTCATCCATAGAAACACCTCCGATGGTCTTCAGTTTATCACGTGACAGAAGGACTGTAAACCGAAATGACAGGATTGGAACAAGAAAATATGGTAAAATTGTCCCTAAGGAGCAGGGGAAGAAATTGTAGATTTTCCCAAACTGTACTATAATAAATCTGTATGAGTGAAAAAGTAGGATAATATCACAGAGAAAAGGGAAAACAGAATTTCCCTAGGCGGGAAATCCGCAGAAAGGCTTGTTTTGTGAAGACATATTTACTGGCATTGAGCATATCGCTGATCATCAGCTGGGTCCTGACACCCTTTGTGAAGAAACTGGCATTCCGCATCGGAGCAGTGGACCGCCCCAATGCACGGAAAGTCCATCATCGGATTATGCCACGGATGGGAGGCCTGGCTATTTATCTTGGGTTCATGGCAGCTGCTGTCGCCAGCATGGAATTGACCCGGGATGTGGTGGGGATCTTGTTGGGCGGCACGGTGATCGCCATCGTAGGGATTTTGGATGATATGTTCCAGCTGGCAGCGAAAGTCAAGCTGGTCGGCCAAATCGTGGCGGCCTTGGTCCCGGTCTGCTTCGGGATCCGAATCGAGTGGCTCAACAATCCCTGGGGCGGCTATTTTTATTTGAATTATCTTTCCATCCCGTTTACCGTGTTCTGGATCGTCAGTTTTACCAACGTGGTGAATTTGATCGATGGGCTGGATGGCCTGGCAGCTGGTGTATCTGCCATTGCCTCTGTCACCATCATCATGGTGGCCCTGCAGCAGGGACTGTATCCGGTGGCTGTCCTGACGGCGGCTCTGGCGGGGGGGATCATCGGCTTCATCCGGTATAATTTCAATCCGGCTACCATTTTCATGGGGGACACAGGGAGCCTTTTCCTGGGGTATATGCTGGCGGCCATCTCCATTTTTGGAGCGGTGAAGAGTGCAGCCACCATTGCGCTCTTGGTCCCTGCCATTGCGTTGGGCCTTCCCATCATGGATACAGCATTTGCCATTGTCCGCCGTTATAAGAACGGGCGGCCGATCTTCAGTCCAGATAAGGGCCATATCCATCATCGTCTGCTGGCCATGGGTTTCAGTCAGCGGCAGGCTGTGATTTTCATGTATTTGATCAGTGCAGGGCTCTGTCTTACGGCAGTGCTCCTGACAGAAATGGAGGGGATCTATGCCATTGCGCTGCTGGTATTCCTGCTGGCAGTGATTTTCATTGGTGCTCGGAAAATAGGGATTTTACAGGATAGATCATGAAATAGGGGCGAAGGAAAATGAACAAATTGAAAGTCATGACGATTTTTGGTACCCGACCGGAAGCTATCAAGATGTGCCCGCTGGTACTGGAAATGAAAAAGTATCCGGATATGCTGGAGCCCATCGTTGCGGTGACAGCCCAGCACCGGGAAATGCTGGATCAAGTGCTGGACTTGTTCCAGATCAAACCGGATTATGATCTGAACATCATGACCGCAGGCCAGACTTTGTATGATGTGACCAGCCGGGCTTTGATGGGCCTGAAGGAAGTCCTGGAACAGGCACAGCCGGATCTGGTCCTGGTCCATGGGGATACCACGACCACTTTTGTGGGTGCGCTGGCTTCTTTCTACAAGCAGATTCCTGTGGGCCATGTGGAAGCAGGGCTCCGGACGGGGAACAAGTATTCTCCGTTCCCAGAAGAGATGAACCGGAAACTGACGGCAGCCATCACAGACTTCCATTTTGCACCGACGGCTAATGCCAAGGCCAATCTCCTGAAGGAAAACATCAAAGAGGACAGTATCTATGTAACCGGGAATACGGTGATCGACGCCCTCCAGGCTACGGTGAAGGATTCTTTCGATTTCCATAATCCCAAACTGGAGGAAGCCATCCGTTCTGACCATAAACTGATCCTCATGACTACCCATCGGAGAGAGAATCTGGGCGCGCCCATGCGCCATGTTTACCAGGCCTTGAAAGAAGTCCTGAAGGACAATCCCCAGGCGGAAGCCATCTTCCCCATGCACAAGAATCCCAAAGTGCGGGAAGTAGCAGAAGCGGTCTTGGGGAAAATGGACCGGGTCCATCTGTTGGAACCTATGGAGTATGAACCTTTTGCCAACCTGATGGCCCGGGTAGATATCGTTTTGACGGATTCCGGCGGCATCCAGGAAGAGGCTCCTGCCTTGGGCAAACCAGTCCTGGTGCTGCGCAGCACAACGGAACGCCCGGAGGCTGTTGCCGCCGGTACAGTGAAACTGATCGGCACTGGGAAGGAAGATGTGTATGCTGCCACCTGCCGTCTCCTGAACGATGAAAAATATTACCGGTCCATGGCAGAAGCTGTCAATCCCTATGGGGATGGGCAGGCTGCCAGCCGGATCGTCACCTATCTGCTCCATACCCATGGGTATCCTGTGGAACTGATGCCGGAATTCCATGGGGGACAGCAAGAGTAGCCGGAAATGGATTTCCGGAAAGCAGTTCCGGGAACTCCCGACGGGGATCTGCTCCAGCTCTTGGAAGGACAGCTCCGGAGCCTCTTCTGGAAACAGACGGTACTGGCCGGCTGCTTCCTGGTCCTGGCTCTGGTGTCAGGAGGGGATGGCAGAGGGGCAACTTTGGGAACGGCTGCAGGGCTGTCCGATACATTCCTGGTGCTGTGGGGAATCCACCGGGGCATGCGGAAGGAGCCGGGAAAAGCGGCCCTTGCCATGCACCGGACCATGTTTTGCCGCATTGCCGTCCTCCTGTGCTGGACCCTGCTGGCCCTGCGGTACCGGTGGCAGCCGGTGCTGGTCCTGGCCGGTTTCCTGATCTTGAATGTGGGGTTGATCATCCAGATGGCCCGGTGCCGTCTTGGATACCGGGAACCCTGGATGTCCAGAGTTTCCAATAAAAAATAAAAATCTTGTAAAGGAAGTGATACGTATATGGGAATTGCAGAAGCTGCAAGTTCGGAAGTCATCCATTATGGGACTACAGAAGTCCTGCCGGGGATCAGTCTGAATATGCAGACCCTCTATATGTCCTGGCTCACCATGCTGATCGTGGCCGCAATCGTCTTTGCCGCCACCCGCCGGGTGCAGGAGATTCCCTATGGAATCCAGAATTTGGTGGAGATGATCGTTGAGTGGCTGGAGAAATTGATGGATGCCAACCTTGGGGTAGAAGGACGCCGGGTGGCCACGCCTTTTGTCCTGACGCTGTTCCTGTACATCTTTGTGGGGAACGAGCTGGGGCTGATGCCTTCTGTGGGCGTGCATCTGTCTTCGCCGACCAATGACATCAACGTGGCACTGGGACTTTCCATTACGGTTGCCGTTGCCACCTATATCATTGGGGTCATCCAGCAGGGACCCAGATACTTCAAACATCTGGTTTCTCCCTTTGCCCTGATGCTCCCGCTGAACATCATCGAAGAACTGGCCAAACCGCTGACCATGGCTCTGCGTCTTTTCGGGAATATCCTGGCAGGGGAAATCCTGCTGGCTGTGCTGTATATGCTGGTACCTTGGGTGGTACCGAACCTGTGGATCGGTTTCAGCCTGATCATAGGTTTTCTCCAGGCTTTCATCTTTACGATGCTGACCGTGATTGCCCTGGCTCCGATTTTCAAGCAAGTCCATTCCAACAAATAAAAGTCTGGAAAAAGAAAGGATGTAAAAAATGATAGATAACAATACCCTGATCATCATCGCTTCTATTTTGGGCGCGGCCTTAATTGGCGTAGGTGCTTCTTTCGCGGCTACCCGAGGGGACTCCACCGTTGCCTCTAAAGCCTTGGAATGTATGGCCCGGCAGCCGGAACAGGCTGGCAGCTTCCAGGTGAACATGCTGATCGGCATCGGCTTGGTCGAATCCATCCCCATCATTGCTTCCGTTATCGCTATCGTCCTGGTATTCGCCAATCCTTTTGTTAAATAAAAGAATGGGAAGAACCGTGGGGAGAAAGGAAGTGGTCGGGAATGGTAAGTATTAACTATACACTGATTGCCCAGGTGGTGAACTTCATCATCCTGCTGTGGGTGCTGGCTAAGTTTGCCTATAAGCCTCTTTTGAAGGCTATGGATGACCGCCGGACGAAGATCGTCAAGGATATGGACCAGGCGGATCATGCCCGGAAAGAGGCTGAGGAACTGAAGGCGGAATATGTCACCCAGCTGAAGAATGCCAAGAAAGAAGCCAACGATATCATTTCCAAAGCCAATGCTATGGCCCAGGAGCTCCATGATGAAGCGCTGGCTAATGCCCAGAAGGAGCGGGAGGAACTGCTGGCCTCCGGACGGCAGGCTGTGGAAATCGAAAAGAAAAAAGCCCTGCTGGATGTTCGGGAACAGATCATCGCTCTGAGTACGGAAATCGCCGGACGGGTACTGCAGGAAAAACTGACTTCAGCAGAAGATCAGCAGCTGGTTGCCAGGATTACCGATGAAACCCTGGCTGCACAGAAAAAATAAGAAGTCCCTGCAAAGGAACTGTGGAGGCAGTTACAACCTATGAATAGCAAAAGCAAGGAAGCTCTGTGGAAGCAGATCCTGGAACGAGTGACCCTTACCCAGGATGACGAGACTCTATTTGAAGGGGAAGACATCCTGACGCTAACGGTCACCACGGCCCGTCCTCTGGATGCGGAGGAGGCAGGACTGCTGAAGGAACTGCTGACAGAGAAATTCCAGAAACCTGTAAAACTGCAGGCAAAAAAGGTGGATCCCAGCGTGGTCGGCGGCGTACTGATCCAGTACGGAGACCACATTTTTGATGCCACCATGAAACGTCAGCTGGAAAAGATGGATGCCATCATGAAAGCTATCCATCTGGATGACCAAGATCTGGACCATACGGAAAAAATGACCGATGCCTTGGCCCAGGGGGTCAAATCGTTCCACAATGATGTGGATTTGGAAGAAATCGGAGTGGTGGAAAAAGTCGGAGACGGCATTTGCACGGCTTCCGGTTTGGGCGGTGCCATGAGCGGCGAACTGGTGGCCCTCCATGACGGAGTCTATGGGATGGTCCAGAACCTCCGGGAAAATGAAGTGGGAATCGTGCTGCTGGGCGGCGCCACGGAAATCAAAGAAGGAGATATGGTGCGCCGGACCGGTGAAATCATGGAAATCCCTGTAGGAGATGCCATGCTGGGACGGATCGTCAGCCCCCTGGGGCTTCCCTTGGATGGGAAAGGGGCCATTAAGACACAGGTTAAGTATCCCATTGAACATCAGGCTCCGGGAATCGCTGCCCGCCAGCCGGTGGATGTCCCGCTCCAGACCGGGCTCAAGGCCGTGGATGCCCTGGTACCCATTGGCCGGGGCCAGCGGGAACTGATCATCGGGGACCGGGGAACTGGAAAGACCGCCATTGCCGTCGATACCATCCTGAACCAGAAGGGCAAGGATGTGATCTGTATCTATGTCGCTATCGGACAGAAAGCTTCGTCCGTAGCTCGGCTGTATCATACTTTTGAACAATACGGTGCCACCGCCTATACCATGATCGTGGCGGCGACGGCTGCCGATACAGCTCCTATGCAGTATCTGGCTCCTTATGCCGGGGCTGCTGTGGGGGAATATTTCATGGATCAGGGAAAAGATGTGCTGATCGTCTATGACGACTTGAGCAAACACGCCGTGGCCTACCGGGCCATGAGCCTGCTGCTCCGCCGTCCGCCGGGACGGGAAGCGTATCCTGGGGATGTGTTCTACCTCCATTCCCGGCTCTTGGAACGGGCCTGCCGCCGGAATGAACGGCATGGGGGCGGTTCCATGACGGCCCTGCCCATTATCGAGACCCAGGCAGGGGATGTGAGCGGCTATATCCCTACCAACGTGATTTCCATTACGGACGGTCAGATCTATCTGGAAACGGACCTGTTCAACTCCGGTGTCCGTCCGGCCTTGAACTCCGGGCTTTCTGTTTCCCGGGTAGGGGGCGCGGCCCAGACCAAAGCTATGAAAAGCGTAGCGGGGACACTGCGGCTTTCCCTGGCCCAATACCGGGAACTGGCGGCTTTTGCTCAATTTGGATCCGATCTGGACCGGGAGACCAAGGCTCAGCTGGATCGTGGGGCACGGGTGACGGAAATGCTGAAACAGGGGCAGTACCAGCCCCTTTCCATGGCCCAGGAAGTCATTTCCCTCTATGCGGTGAACAATGGATTCTTGGACGAAATCCCGGTGGAAGAGGTGACCCGGTATGCTCATGAGATGCTGGGGTATCTGAACAATCACTGCTCCATCATCCTGACCCGGCTGGAAAAAGAACAGAAACTCTCCGATGACCTGAAGGCAGAGCTGGACGAGGCCCTGGATGATTTTGGGAAACTGTTTTCGCCTGGCTCGGCAAGCAGCATGTAAGGCAGGTGATCCTGGATGGCAAATACCAGTGGGATCCGTGCCCATATGAAAACGGTAGGCAGCATCAGCAAGATCACGGGAGCCATGCAGATGGTGGCCTCGGCCCGGATGCATCAGGCCCAGCAGCGGGCTGATGCCAGCCTGCCCTATGCAGAAAAACTGAAAAGCATCCTCCAGGAAGCGGTCAGCGATCCGTCGGTGATGGCTCATCTGGATATGAAGGCTAATCCGCTCCTGGAAAAACGGCCGGTGTATAAGACCGCCTATGTGGTCATCGGGTCGGATAAGGGGTTGGCCGGTCCTTATAATAACAATGTCATCAAATATACCGGAGTAGAGCTCAGGGGCAAAGAGGATTCGCCACTTTTGGCAGTGGGCAAGCAGATGAAGATCGGCCTCAATCATTGGGGCTATCATATCGCCAAAAGCTGGTCAGGATTTTCGGAAAAACCGACTTTTGAGGCGGCGGAAGAAATCGCCGATTATGTGGAATCCCTTTTCGTCCACAGGGAAGTGGATGAGGTGGATATCATCTTCACCTATTTCAAATCCGCCATGATCCAGATCCCTAAGACGGTGCCGCTGCTGCCGGTGCAGCCGAAAGCAAAGAACGCGCTGGAAGTCCGTTCCCAGGAGGTCTGGGAGGAAGATGATCCTACGGATTACACTACGCTGATCTTCGAACCGGAACCAGCCAAGATGCTTTCCTACCTGGCTCACTACTATCTGCGCAGCCAGATCTTTACAGCACTCATCCAAAGTTCGGCCTGCGAACTGGCTTCTCGGATGACGGCTATGAGTACAGCTACGGACAACGCCCAGAATCTTTTGGGAAAGCTGCAGGTTTACTATCAGAAGGTGCGGCAGGCCAGCATCACTACGGAAATCAATGAAATCGTCAGCGGCGCAGAAGCGTTGAAATAAGGGAGGCACGAATCGTGTCGGAAGAGCAGAAACAAGCAATCGACAAGGCCGTTGCCCGTCTCTCTGCCAAAGCCAGAGGGCATGTGGGCAGAGTGGTCCAAGTGATGGGGCCCGTAGTGGATATCCGTTTCCCGGATAAAGAACTGCCGGCCATTTACAATGCCATTGAGATCGATGCCAGGGCGTCGAAGGACATCCATGTGCATTTGACCGCTGAAGTGGTCCAACATATCGGGGATGATGTAGTCCGCACCGTGGCCATGAGTTCCACCGATGGACTGACCCGGAACATGGAAGCGATGGATACAGGCAAACCCATTACGGTGCCTGTGGGAAAGGGGTGCCTGGGACGGGTATTCAATGTCCTGGGAGAAACGGTGGATGATGATCCTACCCCGGTCCAGGCCGCCGCTTATTGGCCCATCCACCGGCCAGCTCCAGATTTGGCAGATCAGTCCACGGAAACCAAGATCATGGAAACAGGCATCAAAGTAGTGGATCTGATCGCTCCGTATGCCTTGGGAGGAAAAATCGGTCTTTTCGGCGGCGCCGGCGTGGGCAAGACGGTGCTGATCATGGAACTGATCCACAATGTGGCTACCAACCACGGGGGATATTCCGTATTTTCCGGAGTCGGCGAACGGACTCGGGAGGGGAATGACCTGTGGGGTGAAATGAAAGAATCCGGAGTCATCGACAAGACAGCCCTGGTCTACGGCCAGATGAATGAACCGCCGGGAGCCCGTATGCGGGTGGGGCTCACCGGTCTTACCATGGCGGAATACTTCCGGGATGTAGGGGGGCAGGATGTCCTGCTGTTCATTGACAACATCTTCCGGTTCATCCAGGCCGGTTCTGAAGTCTCCGCCCTTCTGGGGCGCATGCCCTCTGCAGTAGGGTACCAGCCCACCCTGGCTAATGAAATGGGAGCTCTGGAAGAGCGGATCACTTCCACCCGGAGCGGTTCCATCACTTCCGTACAGGCAGTCTACGTCCCTGCCGACGACCTGACGGACCCGGCTCCAGCGGCGACCTTTGCCCATTTGGAGGCGACCACAGTGCTGTCCCGTGAAATCGTGGAATTGGGGATCTATCCAGCAGTGGATCCACTGGCTTCTACCAGCCGGATCTTGGATCCCCTGGTGATCGGGAAAGAACACTATGAAGTGGCCCGGGGCGTCCAGAAGATCCTCCAGCGCTACAAGGAACTCCAGGATATCATTGCCATCCTGGGCATGGAAGAATTGAACGAACAGGATAAACTGACCGTATCCAGGGCCCGGAAGGTCCAGCGGTTCCTGAGCCAGCCCTTTTTCGTGGCCCAGCAGTTCACCGGCCAGCCTGGGAAATACGTCCCTCTGTCGGAAACCATCCGGGGCTTCAAAGAAATCCTGGAAGGGAAACATGATGATCTGCCGGAGAGCGCTTTCTACATGGTGGGATCCATCGATGAGGCGGTGGCCAAGGGCAAGAAACTGAAGGGCGAATGATATGGCCAAGTTAATGAAACTGGAAGTCCTCACCCCTGAAAAACTTTTGGTCAAGAGGGAGGATATTTCCTATGTGTTGTTGAATACAGTAAATGGAGGCGTCGGGATCTTAGCCAACCACAGTCCGATGATTGCTGTGCTTGGGGAAGGGACCCTGAAAGTACAGGATAAAGAGGATCAAGTGATCCTGGTCTACGTAGAAGGGGGATTTGCGGAGGTCAGGGACAATCAGGTGGTCATCTTGACACCCAGGGCCCAGAAAGCCGAGAACATCGATGTAGCCAAATACCAGCAGATCCGGCAGGAAGCCTTGGCCAGACTGGACCATCCAGACGCCCTGACGGACGTGGAACATACTGAAAAGATCCTGCGCAGGGCGGAAGCACGGCTGAAGACAGCCTCGTTGGCAGGCAAGGTGCCGCCTTATCCAGTAGATAAATAAACTTGGCAGGAGAAAAGGTCATTGCAGCAGGCAGAGGGGGGATCCGCTGTGGACTTTATCAGCAAGATGGCTGCCAGCAAAATGGGGCAGCTGCGCCTGGAACTGGTCGAACTCAATGAACGGCTGGCAGGAACCACCAATGAAGAACAGATCCGTGAGCTCCGGAAAACCATTCAGGAAAAAGAAGTATACTACAATATCCTGGCGGACCGCCTGCGGACCCATACGAGAAATTTTTGAGAAAAGGGGGTGTTGCACGTGTGAATGTCTCACACGTGCAACACCCCCTTTTTCCATTTCCCTCTATGGAAAACAGAATGTTCTATGGTATAATAATCTAGTTATCAAATGGACATGGAAGCTGAAATCGTAAAATTGGAAGTTCCGTAGACATTAAGGGGGTGCCGTACGGCTTGTCCAATATGATTGCGCTGGTAGTTTGCTGTCTGGTGACGTGGGTGATCTTCCTGGACAGCCACAGCATTGGGATGAAACACAAAAATCTCTGGGTAGTGGGGACGTTCCTGCTCATGCCACTGGTGGTTCCGGTTTATCTGATCCGGCGTGCACAATTCCTGCATCAGCATCAGCTGACACCTCGGCAGCAGGCAGAGGCGAGGGCCAGGGAGGTCTCTCGGAAACGCCGGGAAAAGGCGGAACGGGAAAAACAACATTGGGAAGAAAAAAAGAGGAAACAGGCCATAGAAAATCCGGCGGAAACCGCTCGGAAAAAGAGCCTGCAGGAAAAAGAACAGAATGAGATGCGCCTGCGCCTGGCTGAGCAACTGAACAATCAGCAGAAACGGCGTGCCAAGCTGTGGGGCATCCATGAATAAAAGAAGAAAGAGAAGCAGGACTTCTCTTCCAGCAAGGAAAGGTGTGGAATCAGGAGTGGAGAAACTGGTGGTAAAGGGTGGTCATCACCTGAAGGGTACGGTACGGGTCAGCGGTGCCAAAAATGCGGTATTGCCCATCATTGCAGCTTCTGTCCTGGGGACGGAAGGCAGTACGATTCTGGAAGTCCCTGAATTGGAAGATGTCAGCACCATCTGCAAAGTACTGGAATGTCTGGGGCTGAAAGTGGATCATTCCACCCCCCATGTTCTGAAAATCGACAGCCGGAATGTGACTGGATGGGAAGCCCCCTATGATTTGGTGAGTACCATGCGGGCTTCGTTTTTGGTCATGGGCTCCCTGCTGGCACGGATCGGACGGGCCAAGATATCCCTGCCGGGGGGCTGTGCCATCGGGACCCGGCCCATCGATATCCATCTGAAGGGATTTGAAGCTCTGGGCGCAAAAATCGAACAGGGGCATGGCTATATCGAGGCCTTTGCTCCCCATGGACTGGTAGGGACTACGATCTACCTGGATTTCCCCAGTGTAGGCGCTACAGAAAATCTCATGATGGCAGCTTCCATGGCGAAAGGGACCACCATCATTGAAAATGCGGCTCAGGAACCGGAAATCGTCGACCTGGCCAACTACATCAATGTAATGGGCGGCAAGGTCCGGGGCGCTGGGACCACGGCCATCCGGATCGACGGCGTGGAAAGCATGAAGGGCGGGGAGCACACCGTGATCCCCGATCGGATCGAAGCGGGGACTTTCATGGTAGCTGGAGCCATGACCCAGGGAGATATCCTGGTGGATAATGTACTCTGTGAGCATATGAAACCTTTGATTGCCAAGCTGCGGGAAGCAGGCGCCGTAGTGGAAGAAGGTATCAATGATGTCCATGTGGTAGGCCCTCGGGAACTCCAGGCCATTACCATCAAGACGCTGCCCTATCCAGGCTTCCCTACGGATATGCAGGCTCAAGTCATGGCCATGATGTGCATTGCCAAGGGCCAGAGTTCTGTCTTGGAAACGGTATTTGAGAACCGGTTCATGCATGTGGATGAACTGCTCCGGATGGGGGCCAATATCCGGACCAGCGGCGGAAGAGCAGCTATTGTGGAAGGCGTTCCCAAGCTCTATGGCTGCCAGGTACGGGCAACGGACCTGCGGGCAGGGGCTGCCATGGTCCTGGCCGGATTGGTGGCCGATGGGGTGACGGAGATCACGGATATTTTCCATATCGATCGAGGTTACGAAAATCTGGTCGCGAAACTGACTGGACTGGGAGCCGACATCCAGCGGGTTGGCTGATGGGCCATGAAACATACGGAAAAAAGTTGGCTTTCCCGGCTGTTCAATCCGGTAGATGTGGGAATCGATTTGGGGACGGCTTCTACCAGGGTGTTCATGAAGAATCGGGGAATCGTCTTAGAGGAACCTACTGTCGTGGCACTGGACCCCAATACCGGGAAAACGGCAGCTATCGGATCCAAAGCACGGGAAATGACGGGGAAGGGACAGTGGGAAGTTGTCTGGCCCTTGGAAAATGGCGTCATAGCGGATTTTGATGGATCAGTGGGACTGTTGGAAACCGTCTTGGACCGGGTGGTGGGGAGGAATCTATTCTTCAAGCCCCGGGTGATGATCTGTGTCCCGACTGGAGTCACCGGCGTGGAACGGCGGGCGGTGACGGAAGCGGCGCTCCTGGCTGGAGCGGCCAAAACCTTTTTGATCGAAGGGCCTTTGGCGGCGGCGCTGGGGGCCGGTCTTCCCATCCAGGAACCCAAAGGCCGGATGGTGGTGGACATCGGAAGCGGCACCACCAGTGCTGCGGTGCTGAGTATGGGACGGATCATCCAGGCAGCTTCTCTCCGGATGGGAGGCGAAGCGTTCAATGAAGGATTGGTCCGGCATCTGCGGGATGCGCTGAATATCCAGATCGAAGGATCGTTGGCGGAAGAAATCAAACTGGATATCGGGACAGTGAGCCGCAGGGGGCGTCGAAGCACCAAAATCATCCATGGCAGAGACAATATCACCGGTCTGCCTACCTCTCTGCGTCTCTCGTCCCAGGATACCGTGCGGGGATTGGGGGAACCTATCGGTCCCATCCTGGCCTGTATCCACAGTGTTTTGGAAAAAACACCGCCAGAACTGACCGCGGATCTATTGGAAACGGGAATCGTCCTGACGGGAGGCGGCGCGCTGCTGGAAGGCTTGGATGAGTGCATCGAAGCAGGGACCCATGTCAGGACCCGGGTAGCTGATCATCCCCGGGAATGTGTGGCTAAAGGAGCCGGCATGGCGCTGGATGATTCTGCATTGCTGGAAATATTGGAAGGAAAATAAGGGGGCTGTTGCAGGGGCAACGCCCTCTTTTTCTGTGAAAGGATCTGAAAACATACCATGAATCACAGTGGCAGACAATGGATAGTGCGATTTTTCTTGGCAGGACTGCTGCTGTCGGCTTCTCTGCCGGCAGTCCAGGCAGCTAAGGTCGGTTCCCTGCGGGGCGGGGTGACACCCCAAAGGGCCCGGGTAGTGATGGACCTGGATGTTCCGCTGTCCTATACTTCTCGGGTGGCGGGGAATCAACTGATCATCGATTTGAAGGGGAAGACAGAGCGGACGGAAATGGTCCGGCTTCGGGATCCCCGGATCCAGAAAGCGTATCTGGAGCCCCAGGGGAAGGATAGCCGTCTGGTGGTCGTATTCCGGAAAACCGTGCCCGTCTACAAAATCTTCCTGTTGAAGAATCCCCAGCGCCTGGTAGTAGATTTTCCCCGTTCCGGGAGTACAGGGGGCCGTACCGCTAAACCAGCAGCGGGGAGGTCCCAATGGCTGGGCAAAGGGCTGACCTACCGGGAGAGCACGGTGGACCTGGGGGCTGGACAAGTGAAGACATATCTCCTGACCTTGGCGCCATCCAGTGATTTCCAGCTGGATTTCATCCCCGGCTATGGCAAGACCATCCAGCGGGGGACACTGTCCATGATCCAGAAACGTTCGGGAGCTGTGGCACTGGTGAATGCTTCCTATTTTGACAGCGACATCTGGGTGGTAGGGAACTTGAAGATCCAGGACAAATGGCTGGGGATGGAAAGTACCCCCCGGACCGGTCTGGTGATTCCCCGGACGGGGGCCCCTTCCATCCAGCGTGGATTGGCCTACCAGGGGACGGTCACCCGGCCGGACGGAAAAAACTTTGCCATCAGCGGAGTGGACCGGATGCGGTTGGCCAATGAATTGATCCTGTATAACGACGGATATGATGATACCACCGATACCAATGCTTATGGCACAGAGGTCCGGCTGGCCAATGGAGTGGTCCGGGAGATCCGGAAGGGCGCCGGCAGTATGGCTCTCACTCCCGGAACTACAGTGCTTTCGGGAAACGGGGCTGCTGCCTCCTTCCTGAACAGGCTGCGGACAGGAGACCGGGTGGCGGTGACCCAGACTTTGGGGAACCCTGCTGCTGACAGTGCTCCTTCTGTAGGCTCCGCCGGTCCCCAGCTGGTCTGGGATGGGCAGGTCAGGGTGACCAGTGACGAGGAAGAGATCGCCGACGACATTGCCCGAGGAAGGGCTCCTCGGACTGGGGTAGGCATCAAGAAAGATGGTACGGTACTGATCCTGGTGGCGGACGGCCGGTCCGATGACAGTGTGGGGATGTCCCTGCAGGAATTTGGCCGGTATTTCGTCCAGCTGGGAGCCGATCGGGCCATGAATTTCGACGGTGGAGGGTCCAGTGAAATGGTGGTCAACGGAAAGATCATGAACGATCCCAGTGACGGAACTGAGCGTCCAGTAAGAGTGGCGCTGGGGGTATTCAGAAAATAAGAGATGTCACTGGTCAAAATGTCACTGGCAGCCGTTCCCTCCCCCCTTGCATCTCCCCGCTCCTTCGGTATATAATAAACAAACGAAAGAAAAGAGGTGCTGATCATGTTACATAAAATCTTGAAAAACAGAAAAATATGGGCAGCAGCCTTGCTGATGGTATTGCTGGCCCTGGGCGTGGCCCAGGCAGCCGGGGTGCAGCCCCAGAAGAGCAGTTTATCCGGCCAGGTGGCAACGGTGGTTTCTGTAGGCACCCAGGTATCGGAAGGTTCTGTACTGGTGACGGTGAAGACATTGACCGGAACGGCACCGGCAGCCCGCGCCAACTGCAGCGGAAAAGTGGTTTCCGTGGAAGTGGCTCCCGGCAGCCAGATCGCTGCGGATCAGGTCGTGGCTACCATCCAGCCTTAAGAGGCGGAAGCAGGCTTTTGAAAAATGACAGGGACCAGAGGGTGTGAAGACACAGATCACACCCTCTTTTTTACAGGAGGAAATATGGATCATTTGAAGTGGAAACGGCTACTGGTGCTGACATTGGGAAGCCTTTTGGCACTGGTTTCCCTAGTGAGTGCTGCCATTCCTACCATCGCGGTGGAAGAATTGAAGCCGGGGATGAAAGGGTATGGAAAGACCGTGATCCGGGGCGCAGACATCGAAACTTTCGATGTGGAGGTCTTGGGAGTCACCGGCACGGATACCGGGGGCTATAATATCCTGATCAAGGCTTCCGGACCGCTGCTGAAGGAAAGCGGAGGCATCGCCCAGGGCATGAGCGGGAGCCCGGTGTATATCGATGGCCGCCTGGCAGGAGCGGTAGCCTATGGCCAAGCTTTTTCTGACCCCAATTACTGCTTCCTGACGCCTATCAATGAAATGCTCCGGCTCTTTGATGAAACCGATCCCCGGCCTTCCGTCTTCCTGCCCAAAAGCACTCCGCTGATGGTCAGCGGCTTCACCGCCGACGGGGTGGCTCATCTCAACGAGGAACTGTCTCCCTTTGGTCTTACTTCTTATGCTGTACCTGGGGGTACGGAAGCCCTGGATAACGTGAAGCTGGAACCAGGCAGCTCTGTGGGGGTTTCTCTGGTCCGGGGGGATATGGTCATCGGGGCTATCGGTACCGTGACCTGGACCGACGAGGAAGGCCGGATCCTGGCTTTCGGCCATCCCTTCCTCCAGCACGGAGATTCTAACTATTTCATGACCAATGCCTGGATCTTTGCTTCCGTCCCCAATATCCAGAGTGCCTTCAAAGTGGGGACCTTGGGGAAGACCCTGGGACGGATCAGCCAGGATAGGCTCAGCGGCATTGCTGGGAAAGAAGGAGAAAATGCCCCCATCATCCCCATGTACGTATCTGTCACTGACAAGGACCGGGGACTGCACAAGAGCAGCAATGTCCAGCTGATCACCGATGAGGATCTGGTCCCTACCCTGGTGGATGGCGTCACCTACAATACGGTGAGCATGGCCAAAGACAGGAAGGGAGGGGGGACTTCCCGGATCCGGTTCACCGTTACGGCAGAAGGGGAAAAAGAAGGCCCCATCCGGCTGCGCCGGGAAAACATGTTCTACAGTGCCACGGATATCGGGAAGCTGACGGATTCAGAGCTGAATGTGGCTACGGATATGCTGATGAACAATCGGTTCGACAAAGTGACCATCCAGGACATCAATGTGGATGTGGAGACTACCTCCGGCTGTGAAGTGGCCGAAATGGTAGGAGCTTCCGCGCCTTCTACCGCTGTCCAGGGAGGCACCCTGCCCATTACCCTGACTTTTAAGCCCTACCGTTCGGAGGAAATCACCCGGACGGTCAATTTCAAAGTACCGGATAAACAGCCGGCCGGACCCATGAACTTGATCGTCCGCAGCGGCAACGCTACGGCCTGGCTCAGCAAAGCACTGTCTAAGAAAAACAACAGGAACGGGACACCGGATGGCGGGGATGGGAGCAGCGAGGATGAAAATGCCATGTTCCAGTCTTCCCAGCGGCAGTTCAGGGATTTCCTGACGGAATTCAATGACATGGATGCCAATAACGAAGTCATTGTAGATCTGATGCCCACCTATGGGGACGAACGGCCCAGCCGAAGAGCTGCGGCCCGGTCTGCAGCAGGGGGCGGAAGTTCCCTGACCGGCTTACTGAAGGGCAGCAAGTATAAGCAGAAATTCCCGATGGATTTCATCATCACTGGAGAAAGCAATGTAGTGGTAGATGTGAAGGAGCGATAAGGGAAAGGGGGGCACGTTTTGTGCATCCCTCCGGTCTCGAGCCGAATGAAAAAATTTGCAGGCAAATTTTAAAATTTATAAAATCAGTTTCGACAACGATTAGGGAATTGTTCCTTTATTCAGCACGGTTTTGGTTCTGTATTTTCAAAAGAACTTGTCCGCAGGACGGGTTCTTTCCAATGGCCCGAGACTCATGACTCGAGACCTTCCAAAGGGGCTGTTGCGTGAGCAACACCCCCTTTTTTCTACAAATTTTCATCTGGATAGGGTATAATAATCTGTATACTATAATGAGGAAGGAGCTGTTTCCATGGGATGCCAAGAGATTTGCCGCTGGGTTGGCCGGAAAATGGTGGATCTATGTGCCCGTACCGGGCGTGTGGTCAACTTGTTCCTGGAGGCCAGCCGGGCAGCCAGGAACGCAGACCGGCGGGAAGTCCTGCGGCAGATGGCCCGGCTGGGGGCTGATTCCCTGCCCATCGTCAGCATGACCATCCTGTGCACTGGTATGGTCATGTCCGTCCAGACGGCCAAGGAATTCGTCCGTTTCGGGGCGGCAGATTCTGTAGGGGGCATTGTGGCCATCGCTATGGGCCGGGAACTGTCTCCCATCCTTACCGGAGTAGTTGTGGCTGGCCGGATCGGGGCGGCCATTGCGGCGGAAATCGGCACCATGAAGGTCACGGAGCAGATCGATGCCCTGCGGGTGATGGCGGTCAGTCCCATCCGTTTCCTGGTGACACCTCGTCTCTTGGCCATTGTCCTGATGATGCCCGTCCTGGTGGTCTATGCCAACCTGGTGGGGGATGTAGGAGGCTGGTTCGTGGCGGAAAATTACGCTGGCATCAGTTCCCACATGTTCCTGGAAAGCATCCGGGGTTTCATCGAACCCTGGGATATCATCGGCGGCCTGATCAAAGGGGCCGTGTTCGGAGCTATCATCGCCACCATCGGCTGCCACAAGGGCCTCAACGCCCAGCAAGGGGCCGAAGGGGTGGGTATGGCCACTACCAAATCCGTGGTGCTGTCCATTATCCTGATCTTTATCGCCAACTATTTCCTGTCGGTGATCTTGTATGTCCATGGAGGCTGAGATGGAACAACCTGTGATTGAATTCCGGAATGTGGAAATGCATTTCGGTCCCAAGACGGTCCTGGACCAGGTCAGCTTTTCTGTAGCCAAAGGAGAGACCCTGGCAGTGCTCGGTCCTTCCGGGACCGGGAAAAGTACCGTGCTGAAGCTGCTCATCGGTCTGCTGAAACCCCAAGGGGGACAGGTGCTGATCCAGGGCCAGCCAGTGGAAAATTATACGGAAGCCCAATGGAACCAGCTGCGCCAGCATATGGGCATGGTGTTCCAGTATTCTGCCCTGTTCGATTTCCTGGATGTGGGCGAAAATGTGGCCTTTGGACTGCGCCAGCATACCAGCCTGTCGGAAGCAGCCATCCAGAAGCGGGTGAAGGACCTTCTGGAAGCGGTGGGCCTTTCCGGCAATGAACATGTGTATCCGGCCCAGCTGTCCGGGGGTATGCAGAAACGGGTGGGACTGGCCCGGGCCCTGGCCCTGCAGCCGGACATCATCCTCTATGATGAACCTACCGCGGGACTGGATCCCATTATGGCTACCAACATCAGCCAGCTGATCCTGGACACCAAGAGAAAACTGGACATCACCTCCGTGCTGGTGACCCATGATATGGCCTCCGCCTTTCTCTGTGCGGACAGGATCCTGATGCTGAGCCGCGGGCACATCGTTTTTTCCGGTACCGTGGAAGAAGCCAGACATACCCGGAAACCCCTGGTACGGGCGTTCCTGCGCAGTGATATTTTGGAAGACAAGGAGTAAGAGCATGAAAGCAGATGAAGTCAAAGTCGGTGCCGTCACCCTGGGGGGCATTGTGATCCTGGCCCTGATGCTGACCTTTCTGGGAGTATTCAGTTTTGCCGGACGGACTTATAAACTAAATGTGATGTTCGACGATGTGAACGGCCTGAAAGTGGGCAACGAAGTCCGTTTCGCCGGAGTACCGGTGGGCAAGGTGGATGACATCGTGGTGGACGGATCCAAAGTGAAAGTGGTCATGAAGATGGATGAGAAGCAGAAGATCCCCCGCAATTCCCAGTTCGCCATCGGTATGGACGGAGTCATGGGGACCAAATTCGTCACCATCGCTCCGCCGAAAATCGCCACTGGCCTGGTGTTCAAAGCCGGAGAGACCATCACCGGCCAGCAGGCAGGAGGCATCGACAAACTGATGGATTCCTCCGGTAAGGTCTTGGACAAACTGGAAGTGGTGGTGGACGCCTTCAGCAATGTGTTCGGGGACAAGAACGTGCAGAAATCCATGCGGGAAGGCTTCGTCCAGACCGGGGAAGTGGCCAAGAACATGAATGACTTCACCAAAGCCCTGGCCACTATGGCTCAGCAGAACCAGGGAGACATCCATGCCATGGTAGGGCAGATGAAGGAAATGAGCATCCACATGAACAACATCATGGATAAGGCGGATGCCAACGGGGCCACAGGACAGAATGTTGCAGCTATGGCAGCCAATATGGCGGATGCCAGCCAGAAGATCCGGAATACGGCGGAAGCCCTTCAAAATGTCGTCACCGATCCCCAGACCCAGCAGGATCTGAAGGAGACCATCCATCATGCCAAATCGACTTCTGTAAAGGCAGATAAAATCCTGGGTGTAGTCACCGATGCCCAGGTCCAGGCGGATGTGCTGTACAATGATAAAAAAGGCAAATGGCGGACGGATATGGGCGTGAAGCTGCCTCTGAAGGAAGATGCCTATGCCTTCCTGGGAGTTTCCGACATCGGGGACCGGGACAAACTGGATTTCCATTACAACAAGAAGCTGAATAAATTTATCTGGGGACGGGCCGGGGTCATGGAAGGCCAGTTCGGGGTAGGGGCCGATTGGATCCTGTCTCCGAAATTCAAGCTGTTCACCGATTTTTATGATTTCGATGATGCCAAACTGAAAGTGGGGGCGGAATATGCCTTTACTCCCAAATTGTCCCTGATCGGGGAGAGTATGGATGTGCTGGATCATGGGGCCGATACAGCCTATGTGGGGCTCCGGGCCAGATTCTGATCAAAAAGTTCAAAAAGTCATTGGTTGACTTTACTTTTTCAACTGATTATAATAATAAAAGCTGACTAGGTAGTCAGAAAGTACAGGAGGGTCCGATTGTGAAGCATTTCCATACCAAAAGCATGATTCTGAGCGCTGTGATCCTGAGCGCCCTTTCTATCCATACAGCCGGGGCGGCTGCTCCGGAAACCGTGAACCTGGACCTGGGGAAAACCGTCCGCATGGCCCTGGATAACAATTCCAGCGTGAAGATCTCCGCGGCGGAACTGGACGCCGCCAAGGCTAACCTGGACCAGGCCAAAGGAGCCCGGTGGGGGAGCATTGATTTCTCCCATACCAGCGGCCGTACAGAAAGATACCAGTCCAATGTCATCGGCAATAACCATTCCAATTCTGTGAGCATCACGGTTCCTATCTATACCGGCGGACGGCTGGAAGGGGCCATCGATCAGGCCAAAAAGAATCTGGATTACTACCAGTACGGTATGAGCAGTTCCTACCAAACCACCCGGTACAATGCGGAAAAGGGCTACTACGATGTGCTCCAGGCCGCTAACACCGTGAACCTGGACAAGGAAACCGTGGACCGGCTGGATGAACACCTGAAGAACACCCAGGCCCAGTTTGCCGTGGGCGTGGTAGCCAAGGCCGACGTGCTCCGGTCCCAGGTAGAACTGGTGAATGCCCAGCAGACCCTGACCCAGGCGGAAAACAACTATGAAGTAGCTGTTTCCTCCTTGAACAATGTGATAGGGCTGCCTACTGCCACCCGGCTGAACCTGAGCCAGGGATTGGAATACAAACCCAATGATTATACCCTGGACAACTGCGTGACCTACGCCATGGCCAACCGGCCGGAGATCCACCAGGCGGAAGCCTCCGTGGGCATGGCCCAGGCCGCTCAGAAAATGGCCAATGCCGGCAGCTTGCCTCAGGTGAGCCTGGGCGCTTCCAATGCCTGGAGCAATGATACTTTCCCTGGACAGAACCGGGACAACTGGACCGTAGGACTGAATATCACCCAGAATATCTGGGACTATGGTGTCAATGCCGCTAAAGTCCGGGAAGCCAAGGCCAATGTGGTAAAGGCCCAGGAAAGCTACCGGCAGATCAGTGACCAGGTGCGGCTGGCAGTACGGACCAGCTACCTGAGCATGCGGGAAGCAGAAAAACGGATCAAGACCACGGAAGTGGCCGTGGCCCAGGCGGAAGAAGATTACCGCATCGCCCAGCTCCGGTACCGGGCCGGCGTGGGGACCAACACCGACGTCATGGATGCGTCCGTGGCTCTGACCACCGCCAAGAACAACTACATCCAGGCCCTGTACGACTACAATACTTCCACCGCGTTGCTGGAACAGAGCATGGGTGTGCCTGTGGAAAACGAATAAAATTGATGACTGACCCAAGAGTCTGCGCTTGCAGGCTCTTTTCTTTTACCCTCCATTCCTGCTATACTAATACTGTGTATGAAGGGTGCATCAATTCCCGCCATCCGCGGCAGTCTTTGCAAAGGGGCATGCGCAGCATGGTGGTGGGTTCCACGATTCACGATGAACGATTCACGACAAACGATACGGAGGCCCTCATGGGTACCAAAGGAAAAAAACGGCTGGGCATTCTGGCCGGGGTCCTGGTCCTGCTGTACCTGGTCCTGTGGAAAGTGATCCTTCCCGCAGGGCTGGAGCGGGCCATCCCCCTGGTAGAAAATACCGCCGGCGAATACATCAACGGTCAATTGCAGATGGAGACTATGGAAGTGAGCCCGGACCTGACTTTTACAGCCCGGAACCTGCGGCTGGAAGATCAGAGAGGACAGCTGGTGGCAGAAGTCCCTTCTCTTTCCCTGCAACTGGACCCTCTGAAGGTCCTTACGGGCAGTGGGTCTGTAGGGATGATCACCCGGATCGTCGTGGAACAGCCTCAGGTATATCTGGTCCAGGATGAACAGCAGGAATGGAATATCGCCCATTTGCTGAAGGAAAGCCAGAGTTCCAGCACTGAGTTCAAGGGACTCATTTGCATCCAGGATGGGTCGGTGGAACTGCGTCTGCCTTATGGCACCTGGCAGGCGGGGGTGGAAGGGACCATCGATCCTTCTCGGAATCCGGATTTCGCCCTGGATCTGACAGTTACCCGGAAGGGCCAGACCATCCATGTGGCCGGGAATCTGGATACGGACCGGCAGGGTACCCTGACAGTTCGGACAGACCTGCTGGCTCTTCGGGATTTCAGTCCTCTGGCTGGGCATTTCCTGCCGGTGACGGACCTTTCCGGAGCTTTGTCCGATGCGTCCATTACCTGGACAAACAATGCCTCCGGCAGCCAGCTTTCGGGCAAAGCCCTGCTGCGCCAGGTGGGCGCGGTTTATGACTGGGAAGGGAAGGAACTGGCTCTGGGAGCCGACGGGGAACTGTCCTTTGACCAGATGCGGCTGAAGGCCCGGGAACTGGATGTTGCCGTTGACGGGCAGAAAGTGCGGCTTTCCGGAGGTCTGGATCTGACGGATCTGGAGAACCCCCGGGCGGAGAAACTCCAAGCGGATGTGGATGGATTCGACTTGTCCGCCCTGCCCCTGAATCTTCCCGTTTCTGGGACACTCAGCGGCAGCTTGGCTATAGACGGAACCAAAGACAGCCTGACCGGCAGCGGCACCTTCACCAGCCCAGCTCTGACTTTCCAGGGCTATGAAGCGGATCAAGTGACACTGCCCTTCTCCTTCCAGGATCACCGGGTAGAGACCGATGGCGCCAAGGTGTCCCTGGGCGGTGGCTCGGCAACCATGAAGGCTTCTTATGACTGGGAGGCACAGGACGGGCAGCTGGCCCTGACTGTGGACCATGTGGACGCCGGCACCTTCCTGCCCAGGCTGGGCAGTCTGGTCCTGGATGGGACCGTGTATGCCGTAGGGCAGTACCAGGACGGCCGGCTCCAGGGAGAAACGGTTTCCAGCGATCTGTCCTTGGCTTGGGGGAACCTGAAGCTCCAGCAGATCGCTTTGGATGGGGCCCTGGAGGGCGGCAATCTGACCCTCAGCCGGATTTCCGCCTATACAGAAGACGGGGGCGCCTTGGCCGGCAGCGGCAGCCTGAAAGCTGGTCAGCTCCAAGGAGACCTGTATGTTACGGATCTGCCGGTGGATCCCCTGCTGGCAGCTGTGGGCCAGGAAGGGAAGGGACTTTTGTCCGCCCATCTCCTCCTCAGCGGTACCGAGGACGCACCCCAGGCCTTCGGAGCCTTCTCCTTCCGGGAGGGAGAAATCCTAGGAGAGACCATCCAGGAAGCCCACGGGGCATTGGAATGGAAGGAACGGAAAGCTGGCTTCCACAAAGTGGAAATCAACCTGGATAAGGGAACCCATATCCTGGATGGTACAGCGGATCTGTCCGGCAGCGAACCGATACTGGATCTGACCCTGGAGACCCGGGGTGTCCGGATGGAACCTTTCAGTGAGGCATTTCAGTCTCCCTGGCCTGTCACGGGGAACTTGACGAACACCATTACGGTGAAAGGACCGCTGTCCAATCCTTCCTTCACCGGTCATGTCCATGGCTGGGACGGTTCTGTAAACAAATTCCTGGTGGACGAAGTGGACGGGGATTATGCCTATGACGGCAAGCTCCTCCATCTGAGCAATTTCCGGGTCCAGGCCCTGACCTGCCAAGCCCAGTTCAGCGGCACCGTCAGCCGGGATGGATTCCTGGACCTTGGCATCGATGCCAAAAACATCAACCTGCTGCGGCTGCCCTGGCTGAAGGACAGCGTAGATCTGGAAGGCCTTGTGAACTTCAGCGGCAGCATCACCGGCCACATCAGCCGTCCCCTGTTCCAGGGCGTACTTTCTTCTGATTCCGTCCTGATCAACGGGGTAGAATTCACCGGACTGGCTCTGTCTTTCCAGAGCCAGGGAGGCCATGTGAATACCTTCCAAGGCACCTTTCAGCAGAAGACCGGCGGGGACTATGCCCTGAAAGCCAAATTCGACTTCGACCGGAAACTGTTCCAGTGGACGGTGGACGTGAACCGGGGCAATGTACGCTCTCTGCTCCAGATGGGGGGGATCCAGGCGGATGTGGACGGGTATCTTTCCGGCCGCATCGAAGCCAACCCTCACGGTCCCCGCACGGGCATGACCGTCATCGGTAAGGTGGAAGACGGGAAAGTGGCCGGAGTGCCCTTTGCCTCGGCAGATTTCGACATTTACACCCATCTGGGACTGTGGAAGATCCGGAAACTCCAAGCAAAGGAAAGCGGCGGCGGGCTCATTGCCGCCCAGGGGAACATCGATCTGCGGAAGCGGACCATCGATCTGGAACTGGCTACCAGTGAGGCCAATGCCAAACTCCTCACCGTGGCCCTGGACAATCCGCCGGAAGTCAGCGGCAAACTGAACATCGTAGCCCAGCTCAAGGGGAAACTGGATGACCCCAACGGGAACTTCTCTCTGGAAATGAAAGACGGGAGCATCAGCGGGGTATCTTTCGACAGCCTGTATGGTATGGTCACCTTGCGGGATGACATGTTCCATCTGGACCAGTTCCTGATCCAGCGGGACGTGTACAAGATCAGTGCTTACGGCACTTTTCCCATGGATCTGCTCCGGGCGGCGGGCAGCCGGAAGAACCCGGATGCCCGGATGAACCTGGAAGTCCATCTGGACAATGGGAACCTGGCCATCCTGCCCACCCTGACCAAATGGGTCCAATGGGCGGACGGCCCCACCAGCGGCCGGGTGTCCGTAACCGGTACTTTGGAAGACTACAATCTGAACGGCTCCATAGACCTGGATGGAGGGACCGTGAAATTCCGGGGCCTGGACAACACCTTCGACAATGTGAAGTTCCATGCGGGTTTTAGTGGCAAGACCATCACCCTGAAAGAATTTTCCACTACTACCGGGAAAAAGGGCAGCATCACTGCCTTCGGATCCTACCGGCTCGATGATGCTTCTGGTAAGCCCTATCACCTGGATATGGTTATCCGGGATGTAGAACTGGTTTCTTCCAGCATAAAGGGAAAACTCAATGGGAAGTTCGACCTGGAACACAAAGAAGGCAAACCCTTCCTGTCTGGGAATCTGAAGCTGGACAAGGGCTATCTGGGGATTTCCTCCATCCCGGAATTTGGGGAAGGGGGCTCGGATATCGGTCTGGACATCGATGTAGACCTGGGGAACAACCTGCATCTGTATAATGCGGCCTTCATGGACCTGTGGCTGAAGGGGCAGTTCCACATCTTAGGCAGCACCGCCTTCCCCCAGCTCAACGGCAGCATCCGGGTGAATCGGGGCAGCCGGCTGAAATACCTGGGGACCCCCTTCAATATCGGGTTCGGGGAAATCTACTGGCCCCGCCCGGGCACCTTCATCCCCAATGTGAACATGGCGGCTTTTACCCGGCTGGGACAGTACAATATCCTGGCCAAAGCCAGCGGGCCTTTGAGCCTGGATGATATCGTCATCAAACTGTCCAGCGATCCGCCCCAGGATGAGAATACCCTGAAACGGTTCCTGACCCTGAAGACCGACGATGCCAGCTTGGGAGACGATGCCTGGAAGAGCTTGGTGGATGCGGGGCTCCAGATGACCTTCCTGGCAGATGTGGAAGATGCCATCAAACAAGCCCTGGGGCTGGACGAACTGCGGATCTACAGCGGCAATGTCCAGAACACCGTGGCTTTTTCGGCGGACACCAACCGGGCTAATGAGGCCGCTGGTCAGGAACGGCGCCAGTACAATGTACTGCTGAGCCGGTATTTCGGCCGGAAGTTGCTGATCGGCTACACCACCAGCTTTGACGGAGAAGAACACAACCTGTATGCTGGGTTCCGGATCGCTCCCAAGGTCCACGTGGGGATCGCCACCGATCAGGACAACAATCACTGGTACGGCGTCCAGTACCGGACACGGTTCTGACAGTTGATAAAAAAGGGGGGGTGTACGTGTGAAAACTACACACGCGCAATACCCCCTTCGTCATAGGTCAGACGTCATACGCTTTTGGAAATCAATTTTTAAAATTGATTTTGAAACTTCAAAACCTATTCCATGAATCAACTGATTTTCTCAAATTCGGAGCCAGCAGAGCTGGCTTCCAACGGCGTATGACATATGACCTATGACGTATGACAGGGCTGTTGCCATGGCAACAGCCCCCCTTTTTTCACACTCCAGGACTGGAAATCTCAGTCCATAGAAGGTATAATAAACAAGATATGATATATGGATAAGGATAAACAGTAGGAAATCTGACAGCCGATGATAACAACCTGTATAGGGGGTACTCTATGAAAAAACATGTTAACTGGCGGCAGCTGTCCGTCGCCGTCCTGGCTTCCCTGGCGATGACCACTCCGGTTTACGCCGCAGAAGTCACCCACAGCCAGGAAGTGGAATTGGGAAATCATAAGACTGTTTCCAAAGAAGGACAGGGTCTCGGGACCATCGAAGTGGTTCCGGAAAGCCAGGCCGCCGTACAGCCGAAGAGCACTGAAGCAGCGGCTGCTGCAGCAACGGAGGATGAACAGCCCAAATACCGGGAGGTCCGGCGCAACGGTGTCACCTACATCGAAAAAGTAGGCAAGAAGAAACTGGAACAGGAAAAGGAAAAGGCCCAGGCTGATGAAGAGCAGCTGGAAGCCCGGATGACCCAGCAGAAGGAAATCCAGGAAGCCCAGAACAAACAGCTTCCCGGCCGGAGTATCCTCCAGCAGTCCGTCCTGTCCGATTATGATATCAGCACCCAGGAAGACCAGTATGCCAAGATCGCCAAGGAATCTACGCCGTTCATCGGCCAGACTGTGACAAAGGTCACCTTGGAAGGAGCGGCCCACGAAAATGCGAACAAACTGGCGGATGTGCTGAAGATGCCCGCCGGGACCAAGTTCACCAAAGAAGGCCTCCAGGACGATATCCGGGCCCTGTATGAAACCGGCTGGTTCTACGATATCCGTCCGGTGTTCACCAAAGTGCCGGAAGGGGTCCAGATCAAATATCAGCTGGAAGAAAATCCTGTGCTGACAGATCTGGATATCGAAGGGAATACAGTGATCTCTACCGGAGATATCAAAAAAGCCCTGGATCTGCCTGTGGGCAAAGTCCTGAATTCTCGGGACGTGAACATCGGAGCCCGGAAAGTAGAAAGCCTGTATAACCAGCAAGGCTATATCCTGGCCAAAGTAGCTGATGTGCGGATGCAGCCCGACGGCCGGCTGATCGTCCAGGTGGCGGAAGGTGTCATCGAAGATTTCCGGGTCAAGGGGAATACCAAGACCAAGGATTATGTGGTCATCCGGGAAATGCGCATGAAGAAAGGGGAACCTTTCAATGCCAAGAAAGCCCGCCGGGCCATGCAGAAGATCTACAACCTGGGCTTCTTCGAAGATGTGAATATCCGTCTGAATCCAGGCCAAATGCCCAATACGGTTTCTGTAGAAGTTTCCGTGGTGGAAACCAGCACCGGTACCTTCGGGATCGGCGCCGGCTACAGTGATGCCGACGGGTTCCTGGGCATGGTCAGCATCGGGGACAAGAACTTCATGGGGACCGGGGACAGCGTCAGCGCCCGTTGGGAATTCGGCGGCGACTCCGAAACCAAGGCCAACTTCGAAGTTTCCTATGTGAAGCCCTGGATCGACGACAAGGAAACCACTGCTGGTTTCACCTTCTACAACATGACCAACGAGTACGTGGACTACAACCGGGACGGGGATGAAATCGCCCGGTACTATAAGAAACGTACGGGTGAGGAACTGTTCTTCAGCCGGGTCACCGACAACGAATTCATCACCAACAGCATCACCCTGAAGAACCGGGATGATAAATACAAGAAACCGGTGAGTGGTTACAGCACCCAGTGGTTCGAAGCAGGCGAGAACGGATATGACCTGATCCATGAATATCCGGACGACTATGATTGGGATAAACACGAACGGATGAAGAAGAACTTCGGGATCACCCGGAGCATCACCTTGGCCCGTACCCTGGATACCCGGGACAACATCTACGATCCCCGGGAAGGGAAACGGACAGCCTATTCCGTGGAAGTGGCCAACTTCGGCGGGGACTTCAACTTCCAGAAATACCAGGCCGACTATCGGTACTATTACCGGATGGGTAAGGATAATGTGTGGGCTCTCAATCTGGGGGCCGGTTATGCCAACGGGGATATGCCTCTGTCCCAGCGCTTCAGCGTGGGTGGCAGCGATATCCTCCGCGGGTATAAGGATGATCAGTTCAAGGGCAACAGCATGGTGAAGGGTTCTTTGGAATTCCGGTATCCCATCATCAAGAAGGTCCAGGGCGTGTTCTTTACAGATGCCGGTTACGCATGGAGCAAGGAATACGACGAATCCAACTTCGATATGGGCAAGATCAAGAACTCTGTGGGTATCGGTCTCCGGATCAATTCCCCGCTGGGTCCCATCAAGCTGGACTATGGCTACCGGCTGGAAAGCAGCGACCGTGGCGGACGCTTCCACTTCAGCTTCGGCGGTCAGTTCTGATAAACAAATTGCATAACAAGGAAGCAGGGATAGTAAAATGATGGAATTGGCCCACAAGAAAAATGTCAAGGTCATTTCTCTGGCCATTGCCGCCATTATGGTAGTGGGGGTATTCGTCCTGGCTGTCCAGGGCAAGAACCTGGGAACCGGGGATGCCACCATGAATTCAGCCATCGGCAAGGTCAATTACAACCAGGTGATGGCAGCGGCCCCTGGTCTGGCAGATGCCCAGACCAAGCTGCAGCAGGCTGCCGAGGACAGCCGCAAGGAGTTTGAAGAGAAAAGCAAGGATATGAGCGACGCGGACAAGCAGAAACTGGCTGCGGGCTACCAGAAGAAACTGGAAGACAAGCAGAAGGAACTGATCGAGCCCGTGAAGAAAGAAGTGGATGATGCCATCGTGGCCGTGGGCAAGACCAAGGGCCTGACGGTGGTGGTCAACCAGGGCGCTGTGGTCTATGGCGGTCTGGACGTGACTGCAGATGTGACCGCACAGCTGAAAAAAGCCAAGAAGTAAGGATCCGTCAGGAGACAGGAGGGATGACCCATGGCCAGATGGCTCAGTCTTCTGCTGACCGGGCTCTTCCTCCTGTCTGGCTGCGGTTTTTCCTGGGGGAGGCTTCCCTTTCGGCAGGAAAAGCCTCGGTTTGCCGTGGTGGACTGGGACCGGCTGGTGGAACAGCATCCCAAATACAAGGAATGGAAACGCCAGAAGGAACAGTTGGAAACGGCTCGCTGGCTGCGGGACCGGCAGAAGGAAAACGGCCAGCAGCAGCTGGATCTGCTGAAAAAAATGAAGCAGGTCCGGGAAGCCGGCAAAGGCCAGTTCCAATCTGCCCAGTGGTCCGCTAAAGTGGCGGAGAAGCGGGCCCAGGAGCAGGACCGTCTCCGGAAGAAACGGGAAGCCCTGGAAGCAGAAGCGGAAGAACGGGTGAAAGCAGACCGGGATGCCGTGGAAGAGAAGTACCGGATCCCCCTGTTCAACCTGCGGTTGAAACTGGGCAGCGTGAAAATGGACGAGGCAGCCCAGAAGGCACTGCTCCAGGAACAGCAGGAATTACTGGATAAACGGCAGAAGGACCGGGCTGAGGTAGAGGCGAAAAAAGAACAGTGGCTCCAGCAGCAGTTGGCGGCCGATGTGGCAGCATCTCAGGCACGGCTCCAGGCTTTTTCGAAAGAACTGGCCGGCCAGGCGGTCCAGGATCAAACGGGTCTTCCTCTTTTGGAAAAGGGCAGTCGGAACCAAGAAGGACAGCCGGAACTGGACAAATTGATCCAATCCATGGATCAGCAGATCCAGAAACAGGAAGACAAAGAAAAACGGTTGCGGGAAGAAATCGACAGTGACATCCTCAGTGCCATCAAGAAAGTCAACCTGAGCCGGAAATATACGCTGGTGTTCCGGAATCCGAGAGCGAATATCAGCGCGGACGACATCACTGATGAAGTGGATGCGGTCGTCCAACAAATTGTTTATTAAGAGGGATGGAAAAGATATGAAAAAAACAATGATTCTCTGTATTGTAGCAGCAGCGATGCTGTCCTTTGGCTGTGGGCGGAATGCCCAGTTCGGTGTGGTAGACATGAATAAAGTCCAGACGGAGAGCCAAGTGTTCAAGGATGCCACCAAAGATCTCCAGACCAAGGGGAAAGCTATGGAAGAAGAATTGAACCAGGAAACGGCCGGCAAGAGCCAGGAAGAAGCCCAGAAGATCCTGACAGAAAAGAGCCAGAAAATGCACAGCCTCCAGGCGGAAGCCCAGGCCAAGGTCAAAGGCAGCTTCGACGCGGCGGCGGCTTCTGTGGCGAAAGAGAAGAACTTGAGCGCCATCCTCGTCAAAGAAGCCGTCCCTCAGGGCGGCGTGGACGTCACGGACGACATCATCAAAGCAATGAAATAAGATTCGATAAGGGCGGACCAGGGTTCGCCCTTTTTCCCGTACCATCATGAAATGGAAAGGATGCTGGAAATGGAAAAAACATTACAGGAACTGGCAACATTGTTACAGGGAGAAATCCTCCAAGGAGATCCCCAGATGATCATTCAAGGAGTCAATGGCCTGGAAGAAGCTCAGGCAGACCAGATTTCCTTTGCGGTCCCTCCCTATCTGGAAGTGGCAGGACAGTCCCGTGCCGGGGCCATCATGATACCCCGGGGTGCTGCCCTGAAGGGAGACCAGGCTGTCCTGGCTGTGGAGAATCCCCGGGCAGCCTTTGCTGTCCTACTACAGCTTTTCCGTCCGCCGGAAGCGGTCAAAAAAGGCATCAGCCAATACGCCTTTATCCATCCTTCCGCAAAAGTAGGGAAAAATGTGGCCATCCTGCCTTTTGCCTATGTGGCAGAAGACGCGGAAATCGGCGATGATACGGTGATCTACCCCCATGTATATGTGGGACGCCATGTAAAGATCGGCTGTGGCTGCACCCTCTATTCCAATGTGACGGTGCGGGAAGACTGCATCCTGGGCGACCGGGTGATCCTCCAGGCTGGCTGCGTCATCGGCGGGGACGGCTTCGGCTACATCACGGCTGACGGCAAACACACCAAAGTACTCCAGACCGGGAACGTGGTCCTGGGAGATGATGTGGAAATCGGCTGCAACAGCTGCATCGACCGGGCCACTGTGGACAGTACAGTCATCGGCAAAGGCACGAAAATCGACAATCTGGTCCATGTAGGGCATAATGATGTCATCGGAGAAAACTGCATCCTGGTAGCCCATGTGGGCATCAGCGGCAGTGTCACCATCGGGAACAACTGTACTTTTGGCGGACAGGCAGCGACTGCCGGCCATCTGAAGATCGGCAGCAACTGCACCTTTGCCGGCCGTACCGGGATCATCAGCGACGTGCCGGACAATGTGGTATGGGCCGGTTTCCCAGCACAGCCCCATGTGGATTGGCTGCGGCAGACCGCCAATGAACGGAAATTGGGCGGCCTGCTGAAACGGCTCCGCCAACTGGAGAAAACGGTAGAAAAACTGGAAAAAGGAAAAAAGGAGGAGCCATGAGGAAGCGAATGACTGCCGCCCTGCTCTGCGGCATGGCCCTGCTGCCGCTTGCAGCAGAAGCCAAGACTACGCCCAGCGGTACCAGCGGGATCATCAATGCCCCTTCCGGGTATGTACGGATGCCTGGCCATGTATCCGCCGGGTTGGATTGGACCAAGGAAGGCCGGAACGTACGGGGCAATATCGCCCTGCCTTTGGGCATTGAAATCGCCGGCAGCCATGTGGATACCAAACATGACGGGTCCTACGGCACGGTCAGTGCCAAGCTCCAGATCCTTCGGGAAACGCCGGTGACCCCGGCCATCGCCATCGGGGTGGAAGATATCGGTGACCGGAACGACCGTCGGGGCTATGCGGCCGTAAGCAAGGCTTTGATGGGCGGCTGGAAGCTCCATGCAGGTATAGGTACCGGGGACCAGTACAAACACGGATTCTATGCCGTGGAAAAAGAGACGAGACTCCTGGGGCTTTCCATGAACCTGATGGGAGAATATGATGGCAGCCATTTCAACTATGGCGCCGGCATTCCGGTGGGAAAATTCATCCAGGCCCAGGTGGGCGTGAGAGATCATCGCCTGTACGGGGGCATGGATCTGACTTTCTAAGGAGGAAGGGAAATGGCTGCGTACAAGCTCATGCAGTTCGTCAGCTGGCTGGTCTGCCATCAGCCGGACTGCCTGAACCATGCCCTGGCTTGGGTGCTGGGACATTTGGGCTGGCGGGTGGTCCCTGCCTGGCGCCGGTATATGGCCAAAGAGAATATCAAGGACTGCCTGGGCGTGGATGAGGCAGAAGCGGAAAGGATCGCCCGGGAAAGCGTCTGGCGTTTTGGCCGGATGCTCATCGAAGTCTTGAAGTATCCCCTGATCACCCCAGACAACTTCCGGCAACTGGTCCATTTTGAGGGGCTGGAGAATCTGGAAAAAGCCTATGCGGAAGATAAGGGCGTGATCATGTGCACCGCCCATTACGGCAACTGGGAAATGCTGGGTGCTTCCATGGCCCTCTTAGGGTATCCCATCCTGTCCATTACCCGGAAACAGAACAACGGGGCCATGGATCGGTTCATCAACGACTATCGGAGGATGGTGGGACAGCATGTGACCTATAACCACGGAGAAAACAGCATGCTGGCCATCGGCCGATATCTAAAGAAGAAGCATCTGGTGGGGATCCTCTATGATCAGGATTCCGCCCATACCGGCGAACATCTGCTGTTTTTCGGGAAGCCTTCCCGGGTCCCCCAGGGAGCGGCCCATCTATCCCGGATGTTCGGATCTCCCATCGTGCCTCTTTTCATGCATAATAATCCAGACGGGACACTGACCGCCCGGATCTATCCAGCCATCCATACAGGGAAAACGGCTAACCGTTCTGAGGATGTACGTGTTATAATGGAAGCACTGATGGCCATTGCAGAACGGGAAATCCGGCTGGACCCCGCCATGTGGTTCTGGGTCCATGATCGCTGGAAAGATGGCCGCAAACGGTATAATGAATATAAGAAAGGCGTGTGATTTATGACCAGTGAAAGACAGCACACCCTGAAACAGGCAGCATCCTGTGACGGGATCGGGCTCCATTCCGGAAAACTGGTGGAAATGACCCTGCGCCCGGCTCCAGTGGATACGGGGATCGTGTTCATCCGGACGGATATGGAAGGACGGCCCCAGGTCCATGCTGTGGCCGCCAATATTACCGCCACCACCCGGGCCACGACATTGACGGAAAATGGGGCCAGTGTCACTACCATCGAACATCTCATGGCCGCCCTGGCCATCCTGAAGATCGACAACTGCTATGTGGAGATGTCGTCTGCGGAACCGCCCGTAGGGGATGGATCCGCCCAGGCCTTCATCGATCAGATCTTGAAAGCCGGGATCGTGGAACAGGATGGGGAACGGAATGTGTACCATGTGGACCGCTCCTTCTCCCATTACGACGGAGACCGCTCCATCGTGGTCCTGCCCTATGAAGGCTTCCGGATCACCTTTACCTCTATCAATCCCCATCCCCTCCTGGGTACCCAGGTCATGGACGTGGAAGACAAGGGAGACTGCTTCCTGAAGGAAGTGGCTGCCGCCCGGACCGTGGCTTTTGAAGACGAAATCGCCCAGCTGCAGAAAATGGGTCTGGGGCTGGGAGGCAATCTGGACAATGTGGTGGTGTTCGGGAAGGACAAGATCCTGTCCACACCCCGTTTCCCGGACGAACTGATCCGGCATAAGATCCTGGACGTAATTGGCGACATGTATCTCCTGGGACCCATCCATGCCCACCTCATCTGCATGAAGAGCGGCCATGCCTTCAACGACAACGTGTCCCGCCAGATCGATGAATACCGGAGACTCCACGAATACCGTCCCAGACAGACTCCGGTTTCCGGACAAGAGAAAAAAGAAGTAAGGAGCAAGGATATGATTACATTAGACATTCAGGAAATCCAAAAGATTCTGCCCCACCGGTACCCCATGCTGCTAGTGGATCGGATCATTGAACTGGAACCCATGAAACGGGCGGTGGGTATCAAGAACATCACCATGAATGAGCCCCAGTTCATCGGCCATTTCCCCGGGAACCCCATTATGCCGGGGGTCCTGCTGATCGAAGCCATGGCCCAGGTGGGCGGCGTCACCCTGCTGTATCCGGAAGAGAACCGGGGCAAGATCGCCGTCTTCGGGAAAATCGATAAAGTGCGTTTCCGCCGGCCCATCAAACCGGGGGATCAGCTGGTCACCACGGCAATCATCACCAAGATCAAAGGCAATATGGGTGTGGCCCACTGTGAAGGCACTGTAGACGGCGAACCGGCCTGCGAAGGGGATTTCTTCTTTGCACTGGCAGAAAATAAACAATAAAGGTGGAGTGAAACCATGACAGCAGATTCTACTTTGATACATGAGACAGCCATCATTGCACCGGGTGCGGAAATCGGCCCCAACGTGAAAATTGGCCCGTACTCTGTGATCGGTGAACATGTCAAGATCGGTGAAGGTACCGTGATTCATCCCCACGTCGTGATCACTGGCCGGACCACCATCGGGAAGAACTGCGAATTCTTCCAGGGTGCCAGCATCGGTGAGGTCCCCCAGGACCTGAAATACAAAGGCGAAGATACGGCGACCATCATCGGGGACCATGTGACCATCCGGGAATGTGCTACGGTCCATCGGGCTGTAGGAGAAGGCAATGAGACCCGGATCGGCAACAATGTGCTGATGATGGCCTATACCCACGTGGCCCATAACTGCATCGTGGGCAACAACGTGATCATGAGCAATGTTGCCACTTTGGCCGGCCATGTGATCGTGGAAGACCGGGCGGTGATCGGTGGCCTTACCGCTGTGCACCAGTTCACCAAGATCGGTCGGAACTGCATGTGCGGCGGCATGAGCCGGATTTCCCAGGATGTGCCTCCTTTTGTGATCGTGGCCGGGAACCCAGCTTATGTGGCCGGGCTCAACAGCGTGGGTATTTCCCGTGCCGGCATTCCCATGGAAGTCCGCCGGGAACTGAAGAAAGCCTACAAGATCCTCTACAAGAGAGGCCTTTCCCTGTCCGATGCCATTGCAACCATGGAACAGGAACTGGACAGCTACGAAGAAGTGGAACATTTCATGCGTTTCCTGCGCACCGTGGAAAGAGGCATCTGCCGGGCATCCGCCCACGGCATCCGGGAGTAAGCCTATGGGGAAGACCTTAGGGGTACTGGCCGGGGTGGGGCACCTGCCGGTGGATGTGGTCCGGGGCGCCAAAAAGGCCGGCTGCCGTACGGTGGCCATTGCCCTGGTGCCGGGTACCCATGAAGACCTGGAAAAGGAAGCGGACGCCTTCTACGCCATCAACATCGGCAAAGTGGGCAAGATCTTCAAGACCTTGAAGCAGGAAGGGGTGGACCAGGTCACCATGATCGGCAAGGTGACCAAGGAAATCCTCTATTCCGGCGGCATCCTGGTCCCCGACTGGCAGGCCATCAAGATCCTCATGTCCCTGCCGGACCGGCATGATGACACCATCATGAACGCCTTGGTGGCCAAGCTGGAGGACATGGGGATCCATGTAATGGATCAGACCCTGTTCCTCACCGACCTGATGCCCCAGGAAGGGGTGCTGAGCAAACGGCAGCCCACACCGGAAGAATGGGAAGATATGAAATACGGGTTTGCCATGGCGAAAAAAATCGGCGGATTGGACATCGGCCAGACTGTGGTGGTGAAGAACAAGGCCATCCTGGCTGTGGAAGCTATCGAGGGGACCGATGCCTGCATCCTCCGGGGCGGCCAATTGGGCAAGGGGGCCATTGTGGCCAAAACCGCCAAGCCCGCCCAGGACAACCGGTTCGATATGCCGGGAGTAGGTGTGAAGACCATGGAATCCATGATCGGATCCGGTTGTGCCGGTATCGTCATGGAAGCTGGCCGGACCCTCCTGGTGGAACGGGAAAAGGCCCTGGACCTGGCTAACCGCCACAAGCTGGTGGTCGTGGCCATGAAAGATCCGGAAGCGAAATAAAAATGGGCTGTGAAAAAATGAAGCTTCATTTTTTCACAGCCCATTTGGTCGCGGGCGTGAGTCGCGGGCTTGTTCGTGCAGTCCAAAGATCCAGCTTTTCTGATTCCAGTGGATTTTGTCTTATCATTCTATAGAAAACGAACAAAACATTTAAACGTCCGAGCTCGCGACCTGCGACTCGCGACCGGGGGATGTGAATTTTTTCACACCCCCTTTTTTGTTATGTGATATAATAAACTGTACACTTATGTTCAGATGAGAGAGGAGACACCAGGGTGACAAAAGTTTTCATTTCTGCGGGAGAGGCATCCGGCGATTTGCATGCCGCTGCCCTGACCCACGCCATCCTGCAGCAGGACCCTGCGGCCCAGGTCTTTGGCATGGGCGGTGATGCCCTGGCAGCAGCCGGCGGCGAAGTGGTGTTCGATTATAAAGAATACAGCGTCATGGGATTTGTGGAAGTCCTCCAGTCCCTGCCTCGGCTTTTTGGCCTGAAAAAAGCTTTCCGCCGGATCATGGAGGATCGGAAGCCGGATGTGTTCGTCACGGTGGATTATCCGGATTTCAATATGCGGGTGGCCAAAGAGGCTAAAGCACTAGGCATCCCGGTGTTTTCCTATATCCCGCCTTCTGCCTGGGCCTGGCGCCGGGGACGGGCCAAAGAGGTGGCCCGGCTGGCCACGAAAGTAGCCTGTATCTATCCTTTTGCGGCAGACGTCTATCAAGCGGCCGGAGCCCCGGTGGAATTCGTCGGAAATCCTCTGGTAGATATCGTACAGCCCAGCCTGAGCCCTCAGGAAGGGGAAGCTTTCATCGGCAAACGGCCCGGCCGTCCCGTAGTGCTCCTGCTGCCCGGCAGCCGGGTCAAGGAAATCACCGGGGTCCTGCCGGTGATGCTCCAGGCCCTGCCCTTGATCCGGGCCCAGCGGCCGGAGGTGGATTTTGTCCTCCAGAAGGCACCGTCCATCGATGGGGCCCTGCTCCAGGGCATCTTGGCCGCCAGTCCAGTACCCATAAAGGTAGTGGAAGGGCACAATTACGATGTAATGACCGCCTGTGATGCGGCCCTGGCTACCAGCGGCACCGTCACCCTGGAAGCAGCCCTCTGCGGACTGCCCAGTGTCATCTGCTATACCGCCAGTCCTCTCAGCATGTGGATCGCGAAACATATGGTCTATGTGAAATACATCGGCCTTCCCAATATCCTGGCCGGGAAAGAGATCCTGCCCGAACTGATCCAGGAAAACATGACCCCGGACCATATGGCCGCTTCCATCCTCCATTTCCTGGAACCAGAAACGGCAGCGGCGGTCCGGGAAGAAATGCGGCAGGCTGCAGCCAAACTGGGACAGCCGGGAGCCGTGGAACGGACGGCGAAACTGATCCTCGAAACAGCAAAGGAGAATCCATGAACCTATATCTGCGAATCTTGCGCTTCATCAAACCCTATCTGCCCCGTCTGGCCGTGGCCGGTATCTGTACGGTGCTCACCTCTGCCGCCAACCTGTACGTCCCCTGGATCGTCCGGGACGTGATCGACAAGGTATTCATCAACAATGATGCCCAGCTGCTGAATTTGATCGCCTTGGGTATCGTGGTGATCTTCTTTGCCAGGGGCATTACCTATTATGGGCAGAACTACCTGATGAACTACGTGGGGGAAAGCGTAGTCATCGATATCCGGGGCTTGGTGTTCAAGAAGATGATGGAACTGGATACCCGGTTCTACGATACCAATAAACTGGGCACCATCATGAGCTATGTGACCAACGATGTCCAGGCCATGCAGAGCGCCATGGTGGACAATTCCGTAGAAATCATCACGGAAACCTCCGTCCTCATCGGCTCCATCTGCGCCATGATCTACCTGGACTGGAAACTGACCCTTTTCGCTTTTTGCACCTTCCCGGTGGTACTGTTCTTCATGGATTTCTTCGGTAAGAAGATCCGCAAGACCGGCCATCGGATCCAGCAGGCTACGGCCGACATCACTTCCGTGCTCCAAGAGACCCTGTCTTCCAGCCGGGTGGTGAAGTCTTTTGTCCGGGAACCCTACGAAATCGCCCGGTTCGAACGGACCAACCGGCAGAATTTCGACGCTAACATGAAGAGTGTCCGGCTCATGGGCACCCTGTCCCCGGTGATCGAATTCATCGCGGCCCTGGGTGTCACGGCCATCATCTGGTTCGGGGGCCGGGGCGTCCTCAGCGGCGACATTACAGCCGGATCCCTGATCGCCTTCCTGGTCTATGCGGTGAACATCTCCAATCCCATCAAGCGGATCGCCCGGGTGCTGGGGAATATCCAGAAAGCCCTGGCTGCGGCGGACCGGGTGTTCAGTATCCTGGATCTGGACGAAAAGATTCCGGAAAAAGCCGATGCCATCGCCCTGCCGCCTGTAAAAGGCAAAGTAGAATTCCGGGACGTGTCCTTCTCCTACAACCCGGATGAACCCATCCTGAAGCATCTGACTTTTGCCGCAGAGCCTGGCCAGGCCATTGCCCTGGTAGGTCCTAGCGGAGCAGGGAAATCCACCATCGCCAATCTGCTGCCCCGGTTCTATGATGTGACCGAAGGAGCCATCCTCATCGATGACCATGATATCCGGGATGTCACGGTGTCCTCTCTGCGGGAACAGGTAGGCATCGTGCCCCAGGAAACCAATCTGTTCAACGATACGGTCTATAACAACATCTTGTACGGGCGGCTGGATGCTACCCGGGAAGAAGTGCTGGCAGCGGCCAAAGCGGCCAATGCCGATGAATTCATCCAGAATCTGCCCCAAGGCTACGACACCTATCTGGGCGACCGGGGCATCAATGTATCCGGGGGCCAGCGGCAGCGCATCGCCATTGCCCGTGCCATCCTGAAGGATCCCCGGATCCTGATCCTGGACGAAGCTACCTCCGCCCTGGATACGGAAAGCGAACGGATCGTCCAGGAAGCCCTGGACCGCCTGATGGTGGGGCGGACCTCTTTTGTCATCGCTCACCGGCTCTCTACCATCCAGAATGCCAGTAAGATCCTGGTGCTGGACCACGGGGAAATCGTGGAAGCAGGGACCCATGAGGAACTGATGGCTCTCCATGGGCTCTATGCCCATCTCCACGACATCCAGTACCGGGAAAAAGCCGAGCAGGCAGAAGTCCAGGAACTGGAAGGAAGGACAGCGGCAGGGACGGAGGTCCACTGATGGTCCAGCCGTTTCCTGTCAATCAGCCAAGCCCAATGAAAACGAGGTCAAAGCATGTATTATATCTATAACTTCCTGGCCACAGTTTTATTCATCTTCGTGATCCTGCCCTATTTTACCTGGCGGTATTTCCGGGAAAAGGGATTTCCCCGCCGGTTCCGCCAGAGTATGGGGTTCCTCCGGGATGAAGAAATCGCGGCCGTTGCCCATAAAAATTGCATCTGGATCCATGGTGCGTCGGTGGGAGAAATCGTGGCCACCAGTCCTTTGGTGAAAGAAATCCGCAAGGCGATGCCCGATGCCAAGATCCTGGTGTCCGCCGTGACCACAGGCGGGTACAATATGGCTCATCAGATCATCCCGGAAGCCGATGCCATCATCTACTTCCCCCTGGATCTGCCCTTTGTGTCCGAATCCTTTGTGAAGCGTATCATGCCCCGGATCTTCATGCCGGTGGAAACAGAACTGTGGCCCAACTTCCTCCGGGCCATCAAACTGCGTCGGATCCCGGTGATGATGGTCAACGGCCGGATCTCTGACAAATCCGTCAAGAGCTATCGGTATCTGTTCGGGATCCTTTCCGATATGATGGGCAGCGTCACCCGATTCTGCATGCAGTCCTCCATCGACGCAGAATATATCCAGCATCTGGGGGCGGAAAAGCGCAGGATCTTTGTCACCGGCAATACTAAATTCGATCAGACTTATGCAGAAGTGACCCCTGGAGACCTGCAGCAGTATAAGGAAGAACTGGGACTGGGGACGGATTATCCGGTGATCGTGGCCGGCAGTACCCATCCTACAGAAGAAGAGACCCTGTTCCAAAGCTTCCTGGACATCCGGAAGGAATTTCCCCAGGCCCGTCTGATCATTGCCCCTCGGAAACCCGGACGGCTCCATGAAATCAGCCGGCTGGCGGAAAAATACGGTCTATCCATGGGCCTCCGGTCTGTGCTGAAAGATCTGAGCAGCCCCCGTCCCCGGTATCAGGTGGTCCTCATCGACACCATCGGGGAACTGGGCCGGATCTACGCCGTGGGGGATGCAGTCTTTGTGGGCGGCAGCCTGATCAATCACGGCGGCCACAATGTGTTGGAACCGGCCGCCCATGCCAAACCCATCATCGTAGGGCCCAGCATGTCCAACTTCAAAGATTCCTTTGCCCTTTTGAGCAAGGTGGGAGCCTGTGTCCAGATCCGTGACGGCCAGGAGATGACCGCCATGTTCCTGAAGATCTTCCGGGACGATGCCCTGCGGAAAAAGATGGGGGATGCCTCTCTCCAGGTCATCAAAGAGAATCGGGGAGCCGCCGTGCGGACCATCGGCTATCTGAAAGAATTGCTGGAACTGACCGCTACCGAGAGCATGGTAAATACCCATTATAAGATCAATACCCGGAACATCAACGATGAAGTGAGCCCCCGGATGCGCCCTGGAGATGCGGTGACCCAGTACCTGATCCAGCTTTCCCACGGAGAGGACAACGGGATCTTGGACTGGTGCGTCCTTTCCTTCCTCCGGGTTCTGTCCGTGCTTTATGAAGCGGGGGTCCGGCTGAAGCTGTTCTGCTACAACCAGGGGATCATGCCCCGGACCAAACTGGACTGCTGCGTCATCAGCATCGGGAACATCACGGTAGGAGGCACCGGCAAGACACCGACTGCCCAGAAAGTAGCCCTGATGATCCAGAAGATGGGGTATCGGGTAGTGATCCTGAATCGGGGCTACCGGTCCCATTGGGAAGAAAAGATCGGAGTGGTGTCCGACGGGAAAAAAATCTATATGACGGCCTATGAAGCCGGGGACGAAGCCTTCCTCATGGCCAAGCAACTGCCGGGGATCCCTGTGGTCATCGGCAAGGAACGGGCCATCACCGGTCAGTTCGCCGTAGACAAATTCCAGGCAGAAGTGATCATCCTGGACGACGGCTACCAGCACTGGCAGCTGTATCGGGATCTGGATGTGGTACTGGTGGATACCCTCAACATGTTCGGCAACGGCTGCATCCTGCCCCGGGGGACTCTCCGGGAACCTCTCAGCAATCTGAGCCGGGCGGGGCTGTTCCTCCTGACCAAATGCGACCAGAGTTCCCCCATTTCCCGGGCCACTCTCTGTGACACCCTGTACAAATACGCTCCGGCGGCACCCATTGTGGAAAGTATCCACAAACCTTGTGATTACATCGAAATCGCTGATTGGTACAAGAATGACATGACCAAGGCGCTGCCCCTGGAAGCCCTCCGAGGCAACCATGTGATGGTGTTTTCCGCCATCGGCAACCCTTCTTCCTTTGAGCAGACCATGACAGCCGAAGGACTGAATATCGTGGAAGCCATCCGGTATCCGGACCATCACGACTACGGCATGGTGGAAATGCAGTACATCATGGACCGGGCTATCAGCCGGGGAGTCAAAGCCTTGATCACCACCGGAAAAGATGCGGTGAAGATCCCTACAGAGTTCATCTATCTCCATCGGGATGTCCCTTTGTATATCTTGGATATGGAGATCCAGATTACCAGCGGCGAAGAAGCTTTCGTAGATACCATCAAAGCTGCTATTAAAAAGGAGAAACCATCAAAATGAAAGTATTGTGTGTGATTCCAGCCCGTTACGGTTCCACTCGCCTGCCAGGGAAACCCCTGGCCCTGATCCATGGCAAACCCGTGATCCAGCGGGTCTATGAACGGGCTGCCTTGGCCCGGATCCCGGATGAAGTGCTGGTGGCTACGGATGACCAGCGGATCCTGGATTGTGTCAATGCTTTTGGCGGCCGGGCCGTCATGACCTCGGAAGACCATCCCAGCGGGACCGACCGTCTGGCAGAAGTGGCCTTGAATTTTGAAGATGTGGATGTGATCGTCAATGTCCAGGGAGATGAACCCATGATCCCGCCCCAGGTGATCGACGACCTGGCCCAGGCTTTTGGGGAGAATCCCGACTTGGAAATGGCTACCTGCAAGACCGAGATGGACCCGGCAGATTACCAGAACCCCAATGCCGTGAAAGTGGTCACGGACCAGAACGGCTATGCCCTGTATTTTTCCCGGAGCCTGATCCCCTATCCCCGGAACGAAGAGCCGGAGGTGAAGGTGTGGAAGCATATCGGTATCTACGCCTACCGCCGGGATTTCTTACTGAAATTTGCAGCGCTCCTGCCCACTCCTCTGGAACGGGTAGAAGGACTGGAACAGCTCCGGGCATTGGAAAATGGCGTCAAGATCAAAGTCCTGGCTACGGATTTCCAGGGTGTGGGTATCGATACCCAGGCCGATTTGGACCGGGCCAATGAAATCTTTGCCAAACTGGACGCGGAAGGAAAGGAGTAACCCATGGAAATCGTCAAGATCGGATCCTACCAGGTGGGACAGGGCCATCCTCTTCTCATCATGGCAGGTCCCTGCGTATTGGAAGGCTATGAACGGAGCCTGGCCATCGGGAAACGGGCCAAGGCCATCTGTGAGAAACTGGGCCTGCCCTATGTGTTCAAAGCCTCCTATGATAAAGCCAATCGCTCTGCCCTGGATTCCTTTCGGGGACCGGGTCTGGAAGAAGGCCTCCAGATCCTGGCCCAGATCAAGAAGGACCTGGGGGTGCCGGTGATCAGCGACGTCCACGAAACCTGCCAGGTGGAAAAAGCCGCTGAAGTCCTGGATATCATCCAGATCCCAGCCTTTCTCTGCCGGCAGACGGACCTGCTGGTGGAAGCGGCCCGGACCGGGAAAGTGGTCAATGTGAAGAAGGGCCAGTTCCTGGCTCCCTGGGACATGAAGAATGTGGTGAATAAAATCGTGGGATCCGGCAGCCGGAACCTGATGCTCACCGAGCGGGGAGTCAGCTTCGGTTACAATACCCTGGTGACAGATATGCGGAGCCTGCCCATTATGCGAGACCTGGGTTTCCCGGTGATCATGGATGTGACCCACAGTGTCCAGATCCCCGGAGGCCAGGGGACCAGCTCCGGAGGCCAGAGCAAATTCGCTCCCCACATGGCCCGGGCGGCTGCAGCCGTCGGTGTGGATGGATTGTTCATCGAGACCCACGACAACCCGGCAGAAGCCCTTTCCGACGGACCCAATATGATCGCCCTGGATCAACTGGAACAGGTCCTGGCCGATGCCAAAGCCATCGATGCCATCGGACGCAGGGAGGCATGACCCATGTTCGAAAAAGCCAAAGAAGCACTGCAGATCGAAGCAGATTCCATCCTGGAGCTGCTGCCACGGGTGGATGATCATTTTGGTGCGGCTCTGGAGATGATCCTCCACTGCAAAGGGCGGATCATCGTCACTGGAATGGGGAAATCCGGTATCATCGCCAGGAAGATCGCCGCGACCCTGGCCAGCACTGGGACTCCTTCCTTCTTCCTCCATCCGGCAGAAGGCATCCACGGGGACCTGGGCATGGTCACGGAACAGGATGTGGTCCTGGCCTTGTCCAACAGCGGGGAAACCGGAGAAGTCCTGAATATCCTGCCTTCCATCCGGCGGATCGGCGCTAAAGTCATCGCTATGGTGGGGAATCCGGAATCCACTCTGGCCAAAAATGCGGACATCGTCCTGAATGTGGGGGTCCAGCGGGAAGCCTGTCCTTTGGGGCTGGCACCTACCAGCAGCACCACGGCGGCCCTGGCCTATGGCGATGCCCTGGCCATGGAACTCCTCAGCGCCCGGAAGTTCACCCCGGAAGAATTCGCGATTTTCCATCCCGGGGGCAGCCTGGGGCGGAAACTGCTGCTTACGGTGGATGACGTGATGCATAAAGGGGACGAAAACCCGGTGGTCCATGCGGACATCAGCGTCAAAGATGCTCTGTTCATCATTACCGACAAAGGGGTGGGAGCGGTCTCTGTGGTGGACGGGGACCAGCATCTCCAGGGACTTTTGACCGATGGAGATATCCGCCGGGGCATCGCCAAGGATCTGGACTGCCTGAACCGGCCGGTCTCTGAAATGATGACGAAACATCCCAAGACCATCCTGGATCACAAACTGGCGGCGGAAGCCCTGCATCTCATGGAATCCAACAAACCTCGGCCTATCACCGTCCTGCCTGTGGTGGATCAGGATCATAAAGTGGTCGGCCTGCTGCACATTACCGATCTGGTACATCAGGGAGTGGTTTAAATGATTACAGAAGAACAATTGGCCAAGATCCGTCTCCTGGCCCTGGATGTGGATGGGGTCATGACGGATGGCAGCATCATCATCGGACAAGAAGGCGAACTCTCCAAGCATTTCGATGCCCGGGACGGCATGGGGATCAGCCTGGCCCTGCGCCACGGCATCCAGGTGGCCCTCATCACCGGGCGGCACAGCGAAATCGTCCTCCATCGGGCCATGGAACTGGGCATCAGCTCCGTCTATGAAAACGTGGTCTATAAAGGCAAAGTGCTGGAACAAGCTTCCAAAGAACTGGATATCCCTCTGGAAGAAACGGCCTTCATGGGGGACGATCTCAATGATCTGCCGGCTTTTTCCCGGGCAGCTGTGACCTTGGCTCCGGCTGATGCGTCTCCGGAAGTCCGGGAACGAGCCATGCTGGTGTCTTCCTGTGCCGGAGGGCACGGCGCGGTCCGGGACGTGATCGAACGGATCCTCAAGGCCAAAGGGCTGTGGGAGGGAATCGTCCGGAGCTATGAAATCCAGGGACAGGGAGACAGACAGTAATGCTGTATGGATTTTTAAAAGGAATGAGCCGTTTCCTGTCCCTGCTGCCCTACAAATTCGTAGTGCGGCTGGGGCGGAATTGTGGTAAACTATACTGGCATATCGCCAAGAAACAACGGATCCGGGCAGAACAGACCATCCAGGAACGGATGGGCGTCACAGCCCGGGATGCCCGGGACATCATCCATCGTCTGTTCCTGAATCTGGGGATGACGGCTATGGAGATCCTCTATATGCCCGCGCTGAACAAGGACAATATCCGGGGCCTGGTCAGCTTCGACCGGCCGGATATCCTTTGGGAAGCCCTGGCCAAGAAGCGTGGGGTCGTGATGCTGGCCTGCCATATGGACAACTGGGAATGGCTGGGGGCAGCCCTGGCTCTCAATGGATTCCCCCTCAGCGCGGTGGAAAAGCCCCAGCCCAATCCCGTGTACAGCGATTTCCTCAATGAACTGCGCCGGGGCGTGGGGCAGGAAATCTTTGCCCGGGGGACCAATGAGATCCTGGGCTGCGCCCGGGCCATGAAAAAAGGAAGGATGCTGGGCCTCATCGCCGACCAGGACGGGGGGTATCAAGGGATCTTCGTCCCCTTCTTCGGGAAGATGGCTTCCACCCCGGAAGGACCGGCTTATTTCGCCCGGAAGTTCAAAGCTCCCGTGGTCCCCATCTTCATGGTGCGCAGACCCAGCGGCTTCGGCCACCAGGTATTCGTGAAAGAACCCATTTATTATGAAGATACGGGGAACCGGGAAAAAGATGATTATCGGATTACCCTGAAAATGACCCAGGAAGTGGAAAAAATCATCCGCCAGTATCCGGATAACTGGATCTGGTTCCAGCACCGCTGGAACACTCCCTGGAACGGGTAAAGAAAGGATGCCTTCATGCATGCAGAAAAACGTACACGTACCCTGCTGGTGATTGCCGCTGCCGTGCTCCTGATGGGAGGCGTCATTGCCTGGCTCCTGAGCAGCAAGCCCACCACGGGCACAGTAAAGGACAACGGCAAGGACGTGCTCCAGGAAGTCAACGGCTCCACCATCCAGGAAACGAAAAACGGGAAAAAAGTCTGGGAACTCACGGTCCAGTCCCTGCTCTACGATAAAAAATCCCAGATCAGCCATATGAAGGGCATCAAAGGGACGTTTTACCAGGAGGATGGCCGGAGCATGACGGTCACCGCTGATGAAGGAGAAGTCCATATGGATTCCAAGGACGTGGTCCTGACCAAGAATCCCCATGGGACCACTTCCGATGGAGGGGATGCCGTGGCCGACAGATTCACCTGGGTCAACAAAGACCAGATAGTGGTAGGGGAAGGCAATGTCCGGCTGAAAAAAGAAGATACCGTGGCTACGGCCCAGAAAGCGACCTTCAATGTTGCCCTGGATCGGGCTAAACTGGAACGGGATGCGCACGTACAGAAGGGAGAATTTTAATGCTGAAAATCAAAAAAATGGCAGTGCTGGGACTCCTGGCAGGCCTTCTGTCCGTCACCACTGCCTGCTGGGCGGCGTCTTCCATCAGCGGAGACCAGGTGCAGTACGATTTCAAAAGCGGACAGGCGGCCGCCGTGGGGAATGTGAAGATCCGTCACGATGACGGTACGGCATCTGCAGAAGAAGCTGACTACAATACCAAGACCGGGGAAGGGAAACTCACCGGTTCCGTCGTGGCCGACCAGAAGGATGCCCACCTGACCAGTTCGGAACTGATCATCAAGAAACAGGGCAAATTCCTTTCCGCCATCGGAAACGCCGTACTCCGGAAAGAAGATAAGACCCTCCGGGCAGCCCAGGTGGATTATGATTCCGATGCCCAGTTTGCCGAGACCATCGGATCTTGGGCCCAGCTCACCATGGATGATGGATCCAGCCTGGATTCTGCCAATATGAAGTACAATATGGCTACCGGTGTGGCCAATGCAGACGGCAATGTACGGCTGATCAGCCCGCCCCGGAACTTGACCGCCCGGGCGGACAGGGCCATCTACAACACCAAAGAAGCCGATGGGACCATCCGGCTCATCGGCCATGCCACCGCTACCCAAAATGACGATACCGTCAGCGGGGATACTTTGACCATCACTGGGGCTGGAGGCAAAGTAGCTATGGGCGAAGGCAATGTGAAGATGGTGGTGGTACCCCAGAGCAGCCAGCCCCAAGAGGCGGGACCAGGACCGGTACCGGTGTTCAGCCTGGCAGGCTTGGCCAATGTGCCGGAGTTCATCTATAAGTTCTACAGCTGGCCCGGTCAGCCCCTGACCATCGGCCAGACCGAAATTGGATAAAGGGAGTCAAGAGTGAAGATACGTGCGGAAAAACTGGTAAAAGAATATGCCGGGCGGCGGGTGGTCAACGAAGTCAGCCTGGAAGTAGAGCAGGGGACCATCGTAGGGCTTCTGGGGCCCAACGGGGCCGGGAAGACCACCTCCTTCTATATGATCGTAGGGCTGGAGCACCCGGATATGGGGCATGTGTACCTGGATGACGAAGATGTTACCGCTCTCCCTATGTACAAACGGGCTCTGAAAGGCATCGGCTATCTGCCCCAGGAAGCTTCCATCTTCCGGAAACTGACGGTGGAAGAGAACCTGATGGCCATCCTGGAGGAGATCGAGCCGGATAAAAGCGTCCGGCAGCAGAAAATGGAAGATCTGATCCAGGAATTCCATATCGACCACATCCGCAAAAGCAAGGGCAGTGCCCTTTCTGGAGGCGAACGGCGCCGGGTAGAGATCGCCCGGGCCCTGGCCACTGACCCGGGGTTCATCCTTTTGGACGAACCTTTTGCCGGCATCGACCCCATTGCTGTGGCCGACATCCAGGTGATGGTGGCCCATCTGTCCAAACGGGGCATCGGGGTGCTGATCACCGACCATAACGTCCGGGAAACCCTCAGCATCGTGGACCGGGCCTATATCCTCAACCGCGGGGAAATCCTGGTGGAAGGCACTAGCCAGCAGGTGGCGGTAGACCCGGTAGCCCGGAAGTTCTATCTGGGCGATAATTTCAGAATGTGAGGCTGCCCATGTCCATCTTAGATAAATACATTTTAAAACAGATGATGCAGCCCTTCCTGTTCGGGGTGGCTGCCTTTTCCACCATTTTCGTGGCCAGTTCCTTCCTGTTCCGGGTGACCCAGTACATCACCCAGTACGGGGCCTCCTATTCTTCCCTGATCCGCCTGTTCCTGTGCCTGATGCCGGAAGTGATCAACTATACCTTCCCCATGTCCATGCTGCTGGCGGCCCTTTTGACCATGGGCCAGCTGTCCAGCAACAGTGAGATCACCGCCATGCGCAGCGGGGGCCTGAGCTTCCGCCGGATCGCCGCTCCCATCCTGGCTGCCGGCTTCGTGGTGAGCCTGTTTTCCGTGGTGTGGGCGGAAAAGGTGGTACCGCCTGCCAAGACCGAATACGAACGGATCATCAAAGTGGAAATCAAACGGGATACCAAACCCCGGACCCAGAACCATGTACTGATCAAACAGGTGTCCAAGGGACAGCTGGTCCGGCTCACCTATGCCCGGACCTTTGACGAGAAACAGGGGATGATGAAAGATATCACCATCGAAGACTGGGACAACGGGAAGGTAGCCCGGATCCAGCGGACGCCCCAAGCCAAATGGACCCAGGGGACCTGGATCATGGAAGGGGGCACCATCACCGACCTCACCGGGAAAGATGGGGTGGCTCGCACCATGACCTTCGACAAGCAGGTGCTGCCCATCAGCGAGACGCCCAAGGCCATTACCCTGGACCAGAAAGATCCGGACCAGATGACCATCGGGGAACTGAAGATGTACATCGATATCCTGAAGCGCCAGTACATGCCCACCAGCAAGTATGAAATGGAAATCTACCGGCGTTTTACCGTGCCCTTGGCCAGCTTCTTCTTCGCCCTGATCGGGGTGCCCCTGGGGGTACAGTCCCAGCGGACGGGAGCGTCCATGGGTCTGGGCTTCTCTGTGATCATCATCTTTATCTACTACTCCATCATGACCTTCATGACCGGCCTGGGCCAGGGCGGCGTGATCCCGCCCCTTCTGGCCGCCGCCACCCCCAACCTCCTCTGCGGAGCCTTCGGGTGCTGGATGATCTATAAAAAGGATAATGTATAAAAAGGGGGGGTCACCCCCTTTTTTTGTCATACGTCAGACGTCATACGCTTTTGGAAATCAACTTTAACAAGTTGATTTTGCTAAAGGACAGAACAGGCATAGTTGCTTTTTACCATTTAAAGCCAGCAGAGCTGGCTACCATCGGCGTATGACGTATGACCTATGACGTATGACAGGGCGTTGCCCATGCAACAGCCACATGAACGAAAGGACCTGATCCCATGTTCCTCATCACTGCCGTCGATGATTCCGGCGGCCTTCTGTTCAACCAACGGCGTCAGAGCCAGGACCGGTTCCTCCGGGCCCGTATTTTGGATCTCACAGGGAAAACGCCCCTGTGGATGGATGATTATACCGCCGGCCTGTTCGATCCTCCAGCCCCCAACATCCAGGTAGCTGATGATTTCCTGGACCAGGCCGGTCCTGGAGAATACTGCCTCTTGGAAGACCGGGAAGCGGCACCCTATGTGGAGAAAATCGAGAAGATCATCCTGTACCGCTGGAACCGGGCCTATCCCGGGGACTTTTTCTTCGACATCGACCTGAACGAGGGGTGGCAGAAAATCTCTTCCACAGATTTTCCCGGCTCCTCCCATGACAAGATTACAGAAGAGGTATACGTAAAATGAAAAAAATCACCGCCTTCCTGGCTGCTCTCCTGGTTTCCCTGTCCCTGATCCTCACAGCCTGCGGGTCTTCCAAGCCCGCTGCCAACAAAAAGACACCAGCGAAAAACAGCACCAAAGTCACCCAGCAGGTGGGGAAGGGTCAGCCTTCCTTCGATCTGGCTTCCATCCCTGCCTTCACCAACAAGCCCTATGTGGTGCTGAACCACAATGTGCCCGATTTCCCGGATAAGGACAAGACCAAGAAATCCTTTGAACGGTACAGCAATCTGGACAGCCTGGGCCGCTGCGGCCCCGCCTACGCCAATGTGGGACGGGAGACCATGCCCACCCAGAAACGGGGCCCCATCGGCAGCGTCAAGCCCTCCGGCTGGCAGACGGTGAAGTATGAAGGCATCGACGGGAAATACCTGTACAATCGGTGCCATCTCATCGGTTATCAGCTGACTGCGGAAAACGCCAACCCTAAGAACCTGATCACCGGCACCCGGTATCTGAATGTCACAGGCATGCTGCCCTTTGAAAACATGGTGGCCGACTATGTAAAAGAAACCAACCACCATGTGCTGTACCGGGTGACTCCGATTTTCAGGGGGAATGACCTGGTGGCCCGGGGCGTCCAGATGGAAGCCTGGAGCGTGGAAGACAAAGGCGCCGGCATCCAGTTCAACGTGTTTGTCTACAACAACCAGCCCGGCATCACCATCGATTACAAAACCGGGAAGAGCCGGAAAGGATAAGAGGCAAGACGTCAGACATCAGCCCGTCTCGGCAAAAGGAGACCATCCAACGGCAGCTGACCGTTGGCCGCTGACAGCTGACAGCATAAAAGGGGCCCCGTTCACGGGCCTCCTTTTTATGCTATAATGTACAGGAAAATATACACAAGAAAGGAGAGCGCATCCCATGACCGGCATTACCTTGATCCTGGTCTTGGCCCTGATGGGCGGGCTCATTGCCTATCTGGGCGATAAACTGGGAAGCAAAATCGGCAAGAAACGGCTCCGGCTTTTTGGCCTGCGCCCTCATGACACTTCCGTGGTCATGACCATCCTCAGCGGCATCCTGGTCGCCGCTCTCACCATCACCGTCCTGACCATCACCTCTAAGGAAGTCCGTACTGCCCTGTTCGGCATGAAGAAGATGCGGGCGGAAATCGCTTCTCTCACGGCCACCCGGGACCAAGCCAACAAGGAACTGTCTGCCCAGCGGGCTAAAATCGCCGAACTGGATCAGAAGATCACCGAAGCCACCCAGACGGCGGAACAGGCCCGGCAGCAAAAAGCGGCTGCGGAAGCCCAGATGAAGGACGCCCAGGCCCAGATGCAGCAAGCCCAGGCCGATCTGGGACAGCTCCAGGCCCGGTATAGCGAAGCCAGTGCCCGTCTCCAGGAAGCCCAGGCCCAGGTCCGCCAGGCAGAAGCGGCCCGGGACCAGCTCCAGCAGGATGTGAAATCCCTGGAAAACACCGCCAAGAAACTCCGGGAAGGCATCGTAGCTGTCCGGGAAGGGGATGTGGTGTTCCGCAGCGGGGAAATCCTCTATTCCGGGGTGCTGAAAGGCGGACAGAAAGAAGAAGAGACCCAGAAGCAGCTCCAGGATTTCCTGAACCAGGCCAATATCCAGGTGGCCGGCCGCATCGGGGTGGATCCTTCCACGCCGGTGATCTGGCTCAGCCGGGAAGCGGTGGAAAGCGCCGCTGATAAATTGGGTAGTTCTAAGGGGGACATGTACGTCCGGGTCTGCGCTGCCGGGAATATCCTTTCCGGAGAAGTGGTGGTGTCCCGGTTGGAGATGGTGGGTGACAAAGTGGTCTATCCCCAGGGTACTCTGATCCTTGCCCAGGCCATTACGGTAGATCCCCATTCCAATGAATCCGACCTAGCGCTCATGGCCTTCCTGAAATCCGTGAATCAGTCGGCCCAGGCCGATGGGGTCATCCCCAATCCTATCACCGGAGATGTGGGGGCCATCACCAGCACCGAACTGTCCAACGCCAGCGAAAAGATCCGCAGCTTAGGAGGACGGGTCACCATTACTGCCCGGGCCCGGAAGGATATCACCGTAGCCGGTCCCGTACTGCTGGATCTGGAAATCCGCCCGTCAGGAGGGATGCCCCGTGAGTGAATCCCCAAGACTGTACTTGGGGGTGGATCCCGGCCGAGACAAGACGGGAGCCGCCCTGGTGGCTGCTGACGGCACTCTGGTCCGCCAGGCCATCCTGCCCACGGACCATTTTCCGGACCATCTCCGGACCTTTCTGGCCGAGGACCGCCCTGCCGGATGCGTCCTGGGAGACGGCACTACCTCAAAGACCATGCACCGGCAGCTGGAGGAAACTTTTCCCCAGCTGCCCCTTTTTACCGTGGATGAATACGGCAGCACCCAGGAAGCCAAAAAACTCTACTGGCAGCTGTTTCCGCCCCGGGACTGGAAACGGTTCCTGCCCCAGGCGCTCCTGGATGCACCGTCCGCAGTGGATGGACTAGCGGCCGCCGTGTTGGTATGGCGGTACCTCCGTGATAAAAATGTGAAATAATGACTGCAAAGTCACGGAACTGACCCAATAGTCAAGTGAAGAAACAAGGTACTATCTAATGGAAATGGAAACTCTTTCCTGGATACCTTGTTTCTTTTTTTGCTCCATGCTACACTGGCAGTGTGAAGAGATTCACACCGTCCCGCCAAGGGGCCACTGGATGGAAAAATCCGGAATGTGTACGTAGAGGAAACAAGGATACTCGCACGGAAAAGACCGGAAGACACCAGAAAGGAACCCTGGCAGCAGGACAAATCCAATCCAAGGGAGTGTTTTCCTATGAAAAAATCTTTAGTATTTGCCATGGCTATGGCACTGGGTGTCAGCGCGACTGCTTTCGCAGCGAACCCCTTTTCCGACCTGCCTGCCGGCCACTGGGCTTACGGCGCGGTTGCCAAACTGGCGGCTGCCGGCGTAGTTGACGGCTATCCTGACGGCACCTTCAAAGGCGACAAGACCATGACCCGGTATGAAATGGCCCAGATCGTAGCCAAGGCCCTGGCCAAAGGCGCTATCGGTGCCGACGACAAACTGGTCAGCGAATTCGCTGACGAACTGGACAACCTGGGCGTCCGGGTCGCCAAACTGGAAAAGAATGCGGACAACGTAAAGATCACCGGGAACGTCCGGGCCAGCTACCGGGACAGCAGCGGCGGAAAACTGAAAGGTGTCGGTGACAAATCTCAGTCCCGCCTGCGTACCCGTCTGTTCCTGACCGGGGAAGTCAATGACAACTGGCATTACGTTTCCATGCTGGAAAACAACCAGTATTTCCAGGGCAAGAACGAATCCGGGGATTCTGATACTTCCTTCCAGAGAGCTTACCTGGACGGCAACATCGGCGTTTGGAACATCCAGGCCGGCCGGTTCAACAAGACTATCGGCGAAGGTAATGTGTACGATGACCGGGTGGATGCTGTCCAATTCAAGGTTCCTTTTGGCCAGGCTTATGTAAGCGCTGCCTATGGCAAAATGGCCAGCAAGGATACCTATGGCTGGACAAACGGTGATCTGGGGACCATCGCCGGCCGGAAATGGACCAAGGATGATTCCGTAGCTGACAAGTTCTGGAATGCAGAACTGGGCGGCAATATCGGCAACCTGGACCTGGCCGCCACCTACACCAAGGCGGACGATCTGAACCCGTACATCGACAATGGACTGACCGGGGACAACAAGATCTGGACCGTGGGGGCCAACTACAAAGCCGGTGACTTCAAGATCGGTGCCATGTACCTGAAGGGTGACGACGATACCCTGAAGAACAGCAAATACACCAATGGCGACGATGACGGCTACGTGGTATCCCTGGGTTACAAAGGCGCCACCGCTTCCAAACCTGGCAGCTGGGGCCTGTTCGCTAAATACTATGATCAGGGAGCTCCGACCATGATTTACCACACCATGAACGGCCTGTGGGATTCCTTCAACGGGGAAGGCTTCAAAGGCTATAACGTGGGCGGCAACCTGACCCTGGCCAAGAATATGGTGGCTCAGGTAGAATACTATGACCTGAAGGGCAAGGAATCCGATGCCCATGCTCGGACCCTGTGGTCTCAGATGGTCGTGACCTTCTAATTCCAAACCCAATATAAAAAGGACGATTCTTCGGAATCGTCCTTTTTATTTACTACAAATTTAATCTTAAACGATAAAACTATGAAATTTCAAAACAAAAACAAATAAAATTGTAAATCATTGTCAAAAAGATTTCACATATTTGCGCTTTTCTGTCATCTTGTGGTAAAATAAGCACGTGACAAAGAGTTGTCACAATAGCATTGTGAATTCCATAGGGACGGAACGCTGAAAGAACCAGAGGAAACAAGGATACTCGCGGCAGAAGTCAGCCAGATGTTCCCAGGGAATCCACTCCGACATTCCGAAGGAGGAATATCCTATGAAAAAGTCTTTAGTTTTTGCTATGGCTATGGCTCTGGGTGTCAGCGCTACTGCTTTTGCTGCTAACCCCTTCTCCGACCTGCCTGCTGGCCACTGGGCTTACGGCGCTGTTGCCAAACTGGCTGCTGCCGGCGTAGTTGACGGTTATCCTGATGGCACCTTCAAAGGCGACAAGACCATGACCCGTTATGAAATGGCTCAGATCGTTGCCAAGGCTCTGGCCAAAGGCGCTATCGGTGCTGATGACAAACTTGTCAGCGAATTCGCTGATGAACTGGACAACCTGGGTGTCCGCGTTGCCAAACTGGAAAAGAACGCTGACAACGTAAAGATCACCGGGAACATCCGTACCCATTATGCTCATACCACTGGCGACTATGGCAAGAAGAGCGTGACCAAGACTCGGTCCCGTCTGTTCTTCACCGGCGAAGTGAATGACAACTGGCATTATGTTGGGATGCTGCAGAACGAACAGCAGTGGAACAACAAAGGTACCAATGACTCCGGCGATAACGATACCGACTTCCAGCGCGCTTACCTGACCGGTAACATCGGCGTTGTGAACATGACTGCCGGCCGGTACAATGGCACCTATGCTGAAGGTAACGTTTATGATACCCGTGTTGATGCTGTAAACGCCAACGTGAAGACCGGCGCTACCTACATCGGCGCAACCTGGGGCAAACTGGCCAACCTGGATACCTATGGCTGGAGCACCAAGACGGATTCTAAAGCCGGCGAATTTGCTCAGGCAGTGCTGGGCGGCGACATCGGCAACCTGAACCTGGAAGCTAACTACCTGCATGTGAAAGACATCGATACTGCCTGGATGACCGGTAAAGACAACATCTGGACCGCTGCTGCTACCTACAAAGCTGGCGACTGGACTGTTGGCGCTATGTACCTGCACGGCGATGCCGATGATAAGGTTAACGGTGTAGAACCCGACAACGATGGCTGGGTTGCCAAACTGGCCTACAAGGGTGCCAAAGCTTCCAAAGCTGGTTCTTGGGGCCTGTTCGGCAAATACTATGATCAGGGCGGCGCTACCTACATCGCTCATACCATGAACGGCAACTACGATGCTTTCGGTCCGGATGGCTTCAAAGGCTGGATGGTCGGCGGCAACCTGACTGTGGCTAAGAACATGGTGGCTCAGGTTGAATACTATGACCTGAAAGACAAAGGTTCTACCAGCGATCATAACAAGACCCTGTGGTCTCAGATGGTTGTTACCTTCTAATTTTGGACGACCTAAAAGACGGTTCCTCCGGGAACCGTCTTTTTATATCTTGTAACAAATCATACAAAAAATAACTTATGCCATGAAGAATGAATATACGGGTTGCTATTTTTTCAGAAATGTGATAAAAATATGAATTGTAAAATATACCATTTGAAACAAGAATCGTACCCGCTTTATCCCGGTCAGCGGCCGGAAAGCTTTCACCAGCAACAGAGGCAACAAGGAAACTCCGTTTCGTGGAAGAGGATGGCGCTGCCTGGATAAAAATAAACTCCAGGAGGAATCTCCCATGAAAAAATCTCTCGTCTTCGCCATGGCGATGGCCTTGGGACTCAGCACCACCGCTTTCGCCGCCAACCCCTTCTCCGATCTGCCTGCCGGCCACTGGGCCTACGGCGCCGTGGCCAAACTGGCGGCCGCCGGCGTAGTGGATGGGTACCCTGATGGCACCTTCAAGGGCGACCGGACCATGACCCGGTATGAAATGGCCCAGATTGTGGCCAAGGCCCTGGCCAAAGGGGCCATCAGCGCCGATGACAGGCTGGTCAGCGAATTTGCCGACGAACTGGACAATCTGGGTGTCCGGGTGGCCCGGCTGGAGAAAAACGCAGACAATGTCAAAGTCACCGGGAACATCCGGACCCACTATGTCCATACTACGGGGGACCGGGGCCGGAGCAGCGTCACCAAGACCCGGTCCCGTCTCTTCTTCACCGGGGAAGTGAACGACAACTGGCATTATACCGGGATGATCCAGAACGAACAGCAGTGGAACAACAAGGGCAAGAACGATTCTGGAGACAGCGACACGGACTTCCAGCGGGCCTTCCTCACCGGGAACATTGGAACCATCAATGTGACCGCAGGCCGCTATGGCGCATTCTATGGGGACGGCAATATCTACGATACCCGGGTGGACGGCATCAACGCCAAGACCAAATTCGGGAAGGCTTATTTGGGCGCTACCTGGGGGAAAATGGCCAACAAGAGCACTTATGGCTGGACCGGCCTTAATGAAACCGATAAGGAAAAACAAGCCAAGGCCAGAGCCTCCAAAGCCGGGGAATTCACCCAGGCTGTACTGGGCGGCGACATGGGCAACCTGAACCTGGAAGCCAGTTATTACCATATCAAAGACCTGAAAACCGAGTGGGTGACCGGATCCAACAACATCTGGACTGCTGCCGCCAACTACAAGGTCGGGGAATGGAATGGGGGCATCATGTACCTCCACGGGGATGCCGATGAATGGGTGCACGGTGTGGAACCGGACCATGACGGCTGGGTGGCCAAACTGGGATACAAAGGTGCTACCGCCGCCAAACCGGGGAGCTGGGGCCTGTACGCCCAGTATTATGACCAGGGCGGCGCTACTTACGTGGCCCATACCATGTGCGGGGATTATAGCTCCTTCGGTCCTGCCGGCTTCAAAGGCTGGATGGTGGGCGGCAATCTGACGGTGGCCAAGAATATGGTGGCCAAGGTGGAATATTACGATTTGAAGACTCGGGACGCCAATGATGATTTGAAGATCAAAGACGGCGACCACAGCCGGACTTTGTGGTCGCAGATCGTGGTGACTTTCTGATAGTGGCTGAAAAGACGGCTTCTGCAGGAGCCGTCTTTTTGAAAAAAATGTACTGGACTATACAATTTTCTTCTTAAAACCCAAAAGAAGCCTGGATTCATTGCATTACTATGCAAAATATGGTAATTTTATAAATTGTAACAGGCTTTTCACACAGGCTTTATCTCGGTCAGGCACTGGAACGCTTTTCTTGGAACAGAGGAAACGAGGAGACTCGCGGGAAGGGAAGGACGGAGCAGGGACTGCCTGGATAAAAATAAACTCTGGGAGGAATCTCCAATGAAAAAATCTCTTGTCTTTGCTATGGCCATGGCCCTGGGCGTCAGCGCTACCGCTTTTGCGGCCAATCCCTTCTCCGATTTGCCTGCCGGCCATTGGGCCTATGGCGCTGTGGCCAAACTGGCGGCTGCCGGCGTCGTCGATGGCTATCCTGACGGCACCTTCAAGGGTGACAAGACCATGACCCGTTATGAAATGGCCCAGATCGTGGCCAAGGCCCTGGCCAAAGGCGCTATCGGTGCCGATGACAAACTGGTCAGCGAATTCGCGGATGAACTGGACAACCTGGGCGTCCGGGTGGCCAAACTGGAAAAGAACGCGGACAATGTAAAGATCACCGGGGCTGCCCGTTATGCCACCTATACGGTCAGAGGCGGCGCTGCTAAGGCTGCTTATGGTGGAAATGACCATGGTTCCACCCTCCGGTCCCGTCTATGGTTCACGGGCGAGGTGAACGACAACTGGCATTATACCGGCATGATCCAGAATATCCAGAGTTTCGAAGGAAAGAATGAATCCGGGGATAGTGACACGGAATTCCAGAGAGCCTACCTGAGCGGGAATATCGGGGCTGTGAACCTGACCGCAGGCCGTTACAACGCTTTCTTCTCCGATGGGAACGTATTCGATGATCGGGCCGATGCCATCGAAGGCCGGATCAACTTCGGCAAGACCTATTTCGATGCAGCCTGGGGCAAACTGGCCAACGATGTGAACTATGGCTGGACGGCAGAGGAAGATAAGAACCAATCCGCTGCAGATACTTTCTATGCCTTTGTATTGGGTGGCAACTATGGCAACCTGCACGGAGAAGCAACTTACCTGAAAGCCGATGATGTAAAAGCCATGGGCATGCAGGGGGATGACAAGATCTGGACCTTGGGGGCCGATTACCAGGCTGGTAAGTTGAATATCAATGCCATGTACCTGAAAGGCGATAATGACTACATCGATAAAGTAAGCGGGACGGATGATGACGGCTATGTGGTGGGCCTGAATTATGCCGGTGCTGAAACCAGCAAACCGGGGACCTGGGGCCTGTATGCCAAATACTATGACCAGTCCGCTCCTACCGTTCTGGCCCACACCATGAACGGGGATTACACTATGTTCGATACCTACGGCTTCAAAGGCTATATGGTGGGCGGCAACCTGACGGTAGCCAAGAATATGGTGGCTACGGTGGAATACTATGACCTGAAAGGCAAGGGCGGCGACCTGGATAACAGCCATGCCCGCACCCTGTGGTCCGAACTGACCGTAACCTTCTGATCCATTTCATCCTGACATATACTGATGAACTGGAGAAGTCTGGTCGATGGGAAACTGTCGACCGGGCTTCTTTTTTTGTAATAAAATATACAATAATTATCTTATACTACAAATTTGATTTCACCATATTGCCATTTTTCGCAAAATATGTTACAAATATGCAAGATGACACAAAATTCACACGTAGATTCATACTCGCTTTATCCCGGTCAGTGCCGGAAAGCTTTACCCAGAACCAGAGGAAACAAGGAGACTCGCGAAAATGGGGAAAGTGGAAAGGACTGCCTGGATAAAAATAAACTTCAGGAGGACTCTCCAATGAAAAAATCTCTAGTCTTTGCCATGGCCATGGCACTGGGTGTCAGTGCCACCGCTTTCGCAGCCAATCCTTTCTCCGATCTGCCCGCCGGCCACTGGGCATACGGCGCTGTAGCCAAACTGGCTGCTGCCGGCGTCGTCGATGGCTATCCTGATGGGACCTTCAAGGGTGATAAGACCATGACCCGATACGAAATGGCCCAGATCGTGGCCAAGGCCCTGGCCAAAGGCGCTATCGGAGCCGATGACAAACTGGTCAGCGAATTCGCGGATGAACTGGATAACCTGGGCGTCCGGGTGGCCAAACTGGAAAAGAACGCGGACAATGTAAAAATCACCGGGAACTTCCGGTTCCATCATAGAGCTGCCAGCGGCGGACGAGTAAAAGCTGCCAATGACGAAGGCGTGGCAGATCGTTCTGATACCAAACTCCGGTCCCGTTTGTTCTTCACCGGCGAAGTGAACGACAACTGGCATTATGTTGGGATGCTCCAGAATATGCAGAACCTGGAAGGCAAGAACGAATCTGGGGATAGTGATACGGAATTCCAGAGAGCTTATTTGACCGGGAACATCGGGGTTGTGGATATCACTGCCGGACGGTTCAACGATTTCATCGCTGATGGGAATGTATTTGATGACCGGGCCGATGCTGTCCGTGCTGGTGTGAAGTTCGGCCAAGGCTATTTCTCTGCTGCTTGGGGTAAGTTGGCCAATAATAGCCGGTATGGTTGGAACACGGATAAGAATGATTCGGTTGGGGATACCTATTGGAATGCTGCGTTGGGCGGCAACTGGGGCAACCTGCACGCAGAAGCCACCTATACGAAAATCAATGAACAGGACTTCGGTTCTGTAGTTGGATATCCTCATCTGGCGAAATCTGACAATAAGATTTGGACTGTAGGCGCCGACTATACCGCCGGAAAATGGAATGTGAGCGCCATGTACTTAAAAGGCGACGCGGATCAGGCTGACGCAGTAAAATCTTGGACGGGTGTCGATCCGGATGATGACGGATATGTATTCGGCCTGAACTATGCCGGGGCTGAAAACAGCAAGCCTGGCAGCTGGGGCCTGTATGCCAAATACTATGATCAAAGTGCCCAGACGGTAGCTGCCCATACCATGAATGGTGACTACTATCTGTTCCCGATCACTGGGTTCAAAGGCTACATGGTGGGTGGCAAACTGGCAGTGGCCAAGAACATGATTGCTACTGTAGAATACTATGATCTGAAGGATAAGAATGGGGATGCAGGGGAATTTGCTGGCAAACACGCCCGCACTCTATGGTCCGATTTGACCGTAACCTTCTGATCATTCCATCAGAACCGCAAAAACGGCTCTCCCCAAAGGAGGGCCGTTTTTCAGTCTCACGCCTCACGCCGAAGAAGAAGTCAGAAACGGCCCCAAAGGGGCCTTGAGACGTCAGACGTCAAGTTTTGTTCGGATTAGATGAAGGTCCGGCCTGCTTTATCACAGACAAGCTGACATCAGACATCTGAAAGGCCCAAAGGGCCGGTCTGACGTCTTTATTTCTCCTCCTTGCTAAATTAATTAGTACGGTGTATAATTTGTGAAGTAAAGTTAGAAAAGACTAATTTATCACACCTTTTCCATCTCCGCAGGAGGAAACACGGCAACTCCTGCTGGTTGGGAAGGAAAGGGGAAAACCACAAGGAGGCTTTACCTATGGATAAAAAAATGATGCTGGCCCTGGCTATGGCCTTGGGTGTCAGCGGGACGGCCCTGGCAGCCAACCCCTTCTCCGACTTGCCCGCCGGCCACTGGGCCTATGGCGCTGTGGCCAAGCTGGCGGCTGCCGGCGTGGTTGACGGGTATCCGGACGGCACCTTCAAAGGGGACAAGACCATGACCCGTTATGAAATGGCCCAGATCGTGGCCAAGGCCCTGGCCAAAGGCGCCATCGGCGCTGATGACAAACTGGTCAGCGAATTTGCTGATGAACTGGATAAACTTGGCGTTAGAGTAACCAAACTTGAAAAGAACGCGGACAATGTCCAGATCACTGGGGAAGTCCAGATGAGCTACCGGAACGATTCCGGCTCCGCCACCGGCAAGGGCAGCGAATCCGATCTGCGGACCCGCCTGTGGTTCACCGGGGAAGTGAACGACAATTGGCATTATTTGGCCATGCTGGAAAATCACCAGTATTTCGGCGGCCGGAATGAATCCGGGGACAGCGACACGGATTTCCAGAGAGCGTTCCTGGACGGCCGGATCGGCAGCGTGGAACTGAAGGCCGGCCGGTATGACGAATTCCTGGCGGATGGGAACATCTATGACAGCCAGGTGGACGGGGTGAAGGCCAAGGTGAACCTGGGCCATGCTTCCTACCTCCAGGCAGCCTACGGGAAAATGGCCGATGTATCCGGATTCGGCTATATGAGCGATGAGGAAAAAATCTCCGTGGCCGACAAATTCTGGACTGCAGAACTGGGCGGGGATACGGGCAATTTGCATCTGGCGGCCACCTACACCCGGGCGGACAATATGACCTTCCTGGATGGAGCGGACAATGAAATCTGGACTGCCGGAGCCGGATACCAGGCCGGGAAGCTGGGCCTTAACGCCATGTACCTCCGGGGCAGCAATGATTACGAAAAAGACCGCAGCTGGGACAAGGACGGCTGGGTGGCCGGCCTGACCTATGGCGGGGCTGAAAGTGACAAGCCGGGCAGCTGGGGTCTTCTGGCCACTTATTACGACCAGAGTGCTTCCACGGTGATCGCCCACACCATGGACGGCAACTGGGACACCTTCGTTCCCGGTGAAAGCGGGGTCACCAACGGGTTCAAAGGCTGGAAAGTGGGCGGCAACCTGACCCTGGCCAAAAACATGGTGGCCGAAGTGGACTACTACGACCTGAAAGGCAAGGAAGGGGACCAGAACGGCAAACACGCTCGGACCCTCTGGAGCCAGCTGGTGGTGACGTTTTAAAACTAGGCTGTTGTATGACAACAGCCTGTCATACGTCATAGGTCATAGGTCATATGTCATACGCCGATTGAAGCCAGCTTTGCTGGCGAAGAACACAAGAAAATCGATTGAATTCTATATTAGGTTTTGGAATTTTAAAGTCAATTTGGCAAAATTGATTTCCAAAAGCGTATGACGTATGACGTCTGACCTATGACGAAGGGGTTGTTGCACTTACACGTGCAACAACCCCTTTTAATTTTACTGAAGCGCTTTATCTCCATGTATTGCATTGGGTCATCTGGTCCACCAGGGAGGTTCCGCTGCCGGCCATGAGATCCACCTTGCTGACCACCACCTGCATGATCCGGTTCTTCACCACCCCGTCAGAGGTCTCCATGCCGTAGGAGGCCAGGGAATGGATCATGTAGGGGGTCCCGTTGGAGTTTCCCAGGACCATCATCACATGGTAGGGGGTGAACAGCAGGGAACCCGGGGCGGCCGTCTTGATATAGGCCAGTTTCTGGTCGTGGGTCATGCCCCGGAAACTTTTCCCCGGGAAGGACTGGGCCTGTTCGTCCCCGTTCCGGGGCAGCTGGATGCCCATGGTCTTATATACGTCCTGGACGAAGGAAGAGCAGTCCACGCTGTTGTGCATGCCGCCCCAGCCATAGGGGGCTCCCAGGTGTTTGAAGGCCATCTGGATGGTGTTGTTGGCGGTGTAGGGCAGGTATCCCTGGTGCAGGTCTGCCCCATAGGCGGCTTTCACCGGGACGATCTGGAGATAACCCTGATGGTCCCTGGTGGGCAGCAGCAGATTCCCGTTCCGGGTGGGGATGGCGGTGCCCATCTGGTACAGCTGAGGCTGGCTGCCGGCCTGGAGGGTCAGCACACGGCCGGTGACCACGGCGGGAGAAGCCGGATTGGCGTAGGTCTGCCAGGTCTTGGCATCGGTGATGGCTACCTTGTTCCGGGGGACCCAGCCCCGGTAATGGGGGGTCCGGACGAAGATGAAGTTCCCCTGGGGATTGGTGTGGTATACCCGCACCGGGGTGGACGGATCCACCGCCGTTTCCTGCCAGTTGTCGAACTGGGTGTCGGACGCAGAATCGAAGGCCCGCTGGAGGGTGGGGAAGGACCGGAGATCTACCCGATCCACCACTACTCCATATTTCACTGTGTTGGTGGGGCGGATGTTGGCCTTGGCATCCTGGACCAACTGGGACGCGAAGGAATGGCTCAGGGGAGCCCCCTGGACGTACTGATCCTCATCCATGGCGAAGGCGTCCACATAGCTAGTGAGCTGGGTGCCGGAAATGGAATTCCCCAGGTCCTGGATGGAATCCCCGAAGATGGCTTTGTCCATCTGGGCGTTCATGGCACGGATCCGTTCCGGGGTGGCCAGGACGGTGCTGCCCGCCGGAGCAGTCCAGGCGGAAGGCTTGGTGAGCGCAGCTGGTGTACCGGGCATGGCCGCGGCGGCCAGAGCCATGGAAGCGGATAGGCACAGGGCACTGGTCAAAAGGGATATACGATGAAAAGCATGCAGCAAAACGATGACCTCCTTTACATAGCGTCCCTATTATAGCATAGGGGGAGAGTGTGTGAAAATTTTTCCTTCGCCCGCTGCTTACTGAACGTTGACAGCCCTTATTATGGTATAATGAGCCTTATGGATCCCAACAGAAAGGACGCAAACTGCAATGGGAAAATATGTGATCGCCCGGCCTGTGGTCAGTGAGCTGGTGGTGGAAAAGTCCCGCTTCCTGTGTACGCTGGCCCGGGTGGAAACAGAAGGAGAGGCCCAGGAATTTGTCCGGGCCATGAAGAAAAAATATTGGGACGCCACCCACAACTGCTCGGCCTACATCGTGGGGCCGGATAACCGGGTAGAACGGTCCAACGATGATGGGGAACCCAGCGGCACGGCAGGGTCTCCCATGCTGGAAGTGCTCCGCCGGAAGGAACTGTATAATACGGCAGCAGTAGTGACCCGGTATTTTGGGGGCATAAAGCTGGGCGCCGGAGGACTGACCCGGACCTACGGGAAATGTGTGGCTCAGGCAGTGGACGAAGCGGGTCTGGCAGAAAGAGTGCCCATGGGGGATTATTCTTTCGTCTGGTCCTTGGAGGATGTGGGACGGGTGCTGAACCAGCTGTACCAGCAGTCCCTGTTCGCTGTGGGAGATGTGGAATACGCCAACCGGGCCAAAATCCACCTGGTGATGCCCCAGAGCCGGAAAGAGGAAGCAGGAGCCTGGCTCACGGAAACTCTCAGCCGGCCGGTGACTTTGGAAGAAGAGAAAACTTTCTTTGAAGAATGTCCTGCAGAGCCTGTTCAACCTTGATTTTCCCCTCTCGATACAGTACACTAATACTATTGTACATCATGAGATGATGGGGAAAGACTATCTTAGAAAGCAGGCATGATCGATGCTGAAAAAAACTTGTGCTGTCCTGATGAGCTGTCTGGTCCTGGGGGCCGCCACAGTTCCTGTCTGGGCGGCGGATGCCAGCGTATCCATAAAAACGATTACCCGTACGGAAAACAAGGTGACGGTGGAATGTCCTCAGGTCAGCGGAGGCAGCCGGTCGGCGGATGATAGGATCAACCGGGCTCTGAGCAGCCAGGTGGCTTCCTTTGTCAGTGAAGCGTCCACCCTGGGCGGAGGCAAAGTCCATTACGATGTCCACAAATCTGATGCTGAACTGATCAGCTTCACTTTGGTGATGACTCCCAATATGGGGGTAGAGGAAAGCCTCGGCATGACCTTCGACCGGAAAACCGGGGAACTGCGCCCGCTCAGCTACTACTATACCCAAGACCAGCTGGCGGGACTGGCCCAGAACGGGCTCCAGTATCTGTATGACGTTGATCCGGCCAAGCTCCAGACCCTTCCAGATACCTATTATGTAGATAAAGACGGCAGCCTGATCGGGGTGTACCACGCAGGGGCCGTACTGGATAAAAGCGAAGGAGAAATCGAAATCAACCTGTCCGCTGCGGGTATGGATGCAGACGGCAATGTGACCGAAGCTCCTATCGACCACAGCAGTGCTGCACCGGAGGAAAACGCTTCCGGCCAGGAAACGGCTGTCAGCGAAACGGTCAAATCGGCAGGATCTGCTGCCGGAGCTGGAGAAAGCACCGGTCAGGGCCTGGCCCGGATCCGGGCCCGTCTGGCGGCTAAAGAAAAGGCCCAGGCGGAAGCTAAAGCCCAGGCTGATGCCAAGGCCAAAGCTAAGGCAGAAAAAGCTGCAAAAGCCAAAGCGGAGGAACAGGCCCGGATGGAAGCCCAGGCCAAAGCCGATGCCCAGGCCAGAGCGGAAGCCAGAGCTAAGGCCCGGGAAGAAGCCAGAGCCAAAGCTGAGGAAGCAGCCCGGAAAGAAGCTGCCAAAGCGGCCAAAGTCGAGGCCGCTGAGAAAAATAGGACAGCGGAAGCCGCGGCAAGCAGCCTGACGGCGGCCAAAGGAATCACCAAACCGGCAGAACAGACTCCTGCCCGTCCTCTGACCGTAAAGGAAAAAGTGGCGGCCATCCAGGCCCAGGAAGCCAAAGAAGAGGCGGCCCGGGAAGAAGCCCGGATGAAGGAACTAGTGGCCATCAAAGAAGCCGCTGAAAAACGGGCGGCCGAGGAAAAGGCCCGCCGGGAAGCGGAAGAACGGGCAGCAGAAGAAGCCCGCCGGGAAGCGGAAGCAGCGGCGGAAGCCGAACGGCAGGCCGAAGCACAGCGGCAGGCGGAAGCGGCCAGAGCCGCAGCGGCAGCCCTGGATACGGATGTCAGCGGAGCTGGGGTGATCACCGGCAGCGAAGTACGGATGCGGTCCAGTGCCGGTCTGGAGGGAAGTGTCATCGGAGCCTTTGAAAGGGGAGAATCGGTGGAAGTCCTGGGCAGCACCCGGGCGGACGGCATGACATGGTATAAGGTGACCCGCAGTGACGGATCTACCGGATATGTGGCTGCCGATTACTGCAGCCTGGGCAGCGGTGACTCTCCCAGCAGCACTGTGGGCACCATTACCGGCACTGATGTACGGATGCGGGCTAGTTACAGTACGGACAGTGATGTGCTGGGATATTTCGACAACGGGGAAACGGTGACCATCCTGGACGATGTGACCAGCGGAGGCCAGCGGTGGCTGAAGGTCCAGCGGAGCGACGGTTCCGTAGGCTGGGTTTCTGCGGATTTCTGTGCCCAAAGCTGACCCCAGTGAAATCATCTTTTTGACTGGAAGGTCAGAGATGTTCGTGATACAATGACTACATCAAAGGAGAAGGAGGCAGACCGTGATGAAAAAGATGGGACGGATCATTGCCGCACTCTGCTGTCTGCTGGGTCTGACATTCCCCATGGAGCGAAAAGCGGATGCTGCTGCAGCTGGGACCATCATCGGTACCGAAGTGCGGATGCGGAAGGGCGCTGGGACGGATACGGAGATCTTAGGGTATTTTGAAGATGGAGAAAAGGTAGAAGTCCTGAAAAGCAACGTCAATGAAGGCCGGAAATGGTATGAAGTGAGCCGGAAAGATGGATCCCTGGGATGGGTGGCCGGAGAATACTGCCGGGTGCCAGAAGGATCCCTGATCCCTTCCGAGACACGTCTCCAGGACCGGAAGGGCAAGATCACCGGGACGGAAGTCCGGATGCGCAGCGACCCCAGTCAGAATGGAGATGTGCTGGATTACTTCGCCAAGGGTGAAATCGTGACCATCCTGGATGCGGCCGATGGAGGAGGCCTCCATTGGACCAAGGTAGAACGGGAAAACGGGGATATCGGCTGGGTTGCTTCTGATTACTGCCAGGAACTTTAATTTTCTGGCCAAAGCTTCCCCAGATGTGATAAAATAATAGAAATGACTACTAGGAGGTTTGTAGCGATATGAAAAAAATCTGGCAAACGCTTTCTGCCGCTGCTTTCAGTGCAGCTCTCATGCTGCCTGTTTTCCATCAGGCGGAAGCAGGGACCTTTACTTTTACGCCATCCAAGCCCGCAGAGACCACTACGCAACAGCAAACTCCTGCTGCAATGCCTCAGGTGAAATCCCTGAAATTGGCCGTGGTGCCTCTGATGATCGGGGAAAAAGTGGAAGACAACGAAGGGATGAAACCCATCGTTTTCAGCAATGAAATCGCCAAGGCATTCCAATATCCGGAATATGATATGGTGGATTCTGATGTGGTCCGGAAAGTAGCCCTGCAGGAACAGGACAATCTGTTCACCAAGGCCGGACTGGAAAAAGTAGCTCAGGCCAGCGGGGCCGATGTGGTCATCGTCATGGCGGTGGACAAATTCGATGTGACGGAAGACAACTTCCGCCGGGAACCCATGACCATCCTGGATTACCGGGGCCGTTTTGCCACGGTGAACATGCTGAACCATAAGTTCAAACTGGATCACTGGAGTTACGGCCGTGAAATGGAATCGGGTGCCATCAATCCCCGGTCCGACTGGCCCCACCACGAATTCGGCCTGTTCTGCCGGAGAGAATTGAAGAAGGTCATTAAGAATAACAAATAAAGGCGGCTGCTGCATGGGCAGCAGCCCGTCATACGTCATAGGTCATATGTCATACGCCGATGGAAGCCAGCTTTGCTGGCTTTGAATGGACGAAAGCAGTTGAATGCTGTAAAAGGTTCTGAAATTTCAAGATCAATTTAGAAAATTGATTTCCAAAAGCGTATGACGTATGACGTCTGACCTATGACAAAAGGGCTGTTGCCTGTGCAACAGCCCTTATTTTCATAAGGAAGGAATCACAGCAATGGATTGGGCGGAAATCAAGAAAGCAGGCCTTGCCTGCTACAATATCAGGCATCTGAAGGAACGGAAGCGCTATTGGATCTATCTCCTCCGCTGCCGGACCCATCGGAAGCAGATGGAACGGCTCCAGAAGTTCTTCCATGAGGATCCTTTGCGCCGGGAGGTGCTCCAAGGAATGCCCTGCCTGTTGGAACAAGCGACTCGGGCGTTCTTTTACAAAGGAGCGGGCTGGGAAGAACGGACAAAGCTGATCCAGGATCATATAGCTATCCTCCAGCAGAAGCTGACACCGGAGTTCCTCCGGGAAATCTATGTCCGGCATGGACGGGTGAACTTGTGGACCGATTCTTTCCAGGAAAAACCCCTGACCCTGGATCTGCTCTTCCATCCTGGTCAACGGAAGGAAGGATGCCTGTCCCTGGTCCTCCACTGGGGAGAATTGGATTTTTACCAGATCATGTTCTGGCTGGGGCCGGATCCGGGAACGGGAAGACCCTGCTTCTGGGTGGGGGCCCTCCAGGGGACCAGCCTGGGGAATGAGGCGGTGAAGGCCATGACCAAGCAGTTCTTCGGCTACCGGACCAAGAATCTGATCTTCTACGGGCTGCGGACGCTGGCAGACCTGATGGGCTGTGAAGCCATCTATGCAGTGACCAATGCAGGCTATTATGCCATGAACCATGTGCGGATGGACCGGAAGCTGAAGACCAATTTCGGAGATTTCTGGGGGGAATGCGGGGGCGAGTCTTGTACCGATCCCCGGTTCTATCGGATCCCTCTGGAAGAAAAACGGCGGGATCTGTCAGAATTCAAGCCTTCCAAGCGGGCCAATCACCGGCGCCGGTATGAACTGATGGATAAGATGCGGGCGGAAATGGCAGGAAAGCTGGGGCCTTTCGTCGTACCCTGATTTATGATACAATAAAACCGATAGTTTCTGAAAATTACCCTGACGGAGGTGTCTGGATTGAAGAAGAAAATCATCAGCCTGTTTTTGACAGCTTTGCTTTGCCTCACCTGCCTGATACCCGCTTTTGCTGAGGAGATGGCAGCCACCAATACGGTAGCTGGCAAATTGGAAATCGCAGAAAATTTCCTGTATGGTGCTGTGCAGACCGGATCCCTGGTATCCCGGGTGGACAAAATGGAAATGGATATGGAGGGGCGGAAAAGTTCTGGTTCTGTCATGAGCCGGGTGGACAAACTGTACAACCAGCTGGAAGGAGCTCCGGCTGGCGGGAAGCTTTCCATGGCTACCCTGATGAACGTCATTGAATGGCAGTTCTCCGACCGGATGTCCACTGATGCGGCCAAGAGCCGGCTGGGCCATCTGGAAACCCAGATCTTCGGTACGGAATACGCCAAGGATTCCTTCAGCAGCCGTCTGGACCGTCTCACCAAGGCGGCTTTCCCCAATGGCAGCCTGACTTCCAGTACGGTGGTGCTGCCTAAGGATTCCCTGCTCAAGGTGAAGTTCATGGAAGATATCAGCAGCAAGACCAACCAGCAGGGAGACACCATCGATTTCGTAGTGGATGACAATGTGTATGTAGGGGATGTGCTGGTCCTGCCCAAGGGAGCCAAGGGCTATGGTCAGATCAAGAAAATCGTGCAGCCCCGGATCTTCGGACGGGATGCCCGGATCGACCTGGACTTCTCCCATGTGGTGGCTGTCAACGGGGGCGCTGTCCCTGTGATGGTGGGCGATTTGGCCAAACAGCAGGCCAAGACCGCTGCCGGTGCCGCCGGTGCGTCCATCGGGGGCATGATCCTCTTTGGGCCGGTAGGCGTTGTAGGAGGCGCTTTTGTGAAAGGTTCATCGGTGACCATCCCGGCTGGGACCAATACTTATGTGCAGGTAGCGGAAGACACCAGTGTGGACGGGGTGATCCTGGCCGGCAGTTCGGCCATCGGGCAGCAGCTGGATGGCAGCAGCGCTCAGGGAGGTCCTTCTGCCACGCAGCCTGCTTCGGCTGTACCCAAGGAGCCCGCGGCTGAGCCAGCTGCAGAAACGGCGCCTGCCCAGGAAGCCTCCAAAGAAACGCCCAGTACGGTGCAGCCCCCGAAATCCACCGGGGTAGCCCTGGATGAAACGGGAGAACAGCCGGCGGAAGAGAAGGCCCCCGCCCAGGAACCTGCTGCAAAAGACAATGGGGATGAGAAAGCGGACGCCGAGACCGAAGCAGCGCTGGCTGAAGACCAGAAACGGGATGAAGAAGCCAAGAAACTGGTACGCAGGAACAGCAGCCAGCCTATGCTGGATGAAGATGACGGCAGTGCCTATAACGCGTCGACCCTTTGAATCGGCTGGAAGCACCGGCCCCTCTCTTTCACACAAAGTTGCGGAAGAGAGGGGCCTTTTGTGTTATAATATTGAAGAGTGTACCTGCTTTCCGGGCAGAAAGTTGCCCGCGCTGCAGATGATTTGGTGTTGCAGAAACTATCCATTGGAGGACAGAATCCTATGAACAAGAAGGCATTGGCCTTGGGAATTACATTGGCCCTGTCGCTGCCCGGGATGGCCAGCGCGGCCGTGGACTTTGACGGGGGAAAACTGAGCAGCAAGGACGGTCCGGCCTATCAGCCCCAGATCCAGAGCTTGGATGAAGTGGAATCCTATGCCCATCAGCATGAAGGAAGGCGGCGGCTCCAGGATCAGCCGGATGCCCAAACGGAAGCCATTACCCGGGCCAGCCGGGAAACATCCAAGGAACAGAAAAAACGCCAGGAAAAGGGGGAGACCCTTCCCAGCGAATCCACCCTGCCCATTACCATTTACGGGGATCAGGTCCAGTACAATTCGGAAACCGGGGATTTTGAAGCCAAGGGGAATGTACGGCTGTATCAAGGCAGCCAGAAACTCTATACGGCCCAGGCCCAGGGCAATTCCAAGACCGGGGATGTCTATCTCCTGACCGGGGGACGGATCGTGGATGAGACCAGCACCGGCACCAGCGTGACCGACGGCCAATGGGGCCATTACAATTTCCTGGACAAGACCGGGACGGTGAAGAATATCTCCGGACACAACGGCAAGGACCTGTACAAGGCGGATATCGGGGAAATCTACCCGGACCGGGTGGAACTGACCAGCGGCGGCACCACCACCCGGTGTCCTGCGGTGAAGCATCCTCCCTGTGTGGAAATCAAGGCGGATAAAGTGGTGATCTATCCCAAGGACAAGATCATCGCCTACAACGTGAAAGTGTTCGTCAAAGGCAAACACATCTATTCCCGGGACCGGTGGATCAACCGGATGGACGATAATGGCAGCCGACAGAGCCTGTTGCCCCATATCGGCTATGATACGGACCACGGCGTGAAGCTGCGCTATAACCTGGATATCCCCCTGAGCAGCAAGAATACCCTGGATGCGGAACTGAAGTATTATTCCAAGATCGGCTGGCGGCCTCTCTTTACAGACCGGCAGGATGAAAAGAACTTCTATGTGCAGATCCAGGACGGCCATACGGAAGACTCTGACAACAACTGGATCCGGAAGGAACGGGATGTGAAGTTCGTTTACAAAGCCCACAAGTTCGACGACCGGATCCCGGTGAACTATTCCGCCTACATCAGCCACGGTCTGTGGAAGGACAACTGGAAGCGGAGCTGGCATACGGAATATGGAGTGTATCTGAACCATGATCCCATCCGGCTGACCCAGGAAAAACGGCCTCTGTACCTGAACCTGGGTATGGGCCATAAGTGGGTGAAGGAAAGCATCACCGACGAAACCAAGAAGACCATGCTCTATTCTGCTACCTTGCGGAAAAGCTTTGACGGGGGCTGGAACACCTGGCTGGGCTATTACTATGAAAAAGAACACAGTTCGGTGTTCTCCTATGCGGACCCGGATATGTCCAAGGAAGTCCAATGGGGGCTGGGCAAGAAGCTGGGACCCAATGATTGGGTGAATTTCGTCATGCGGTACGACCAGGGCAAGAGCAGTGTCTATGAATACATCTACCGGTGGTACCACGATTTCTGCTGCTTCCGTCTGGGCTTGGAATATCGGGATAAGAAATACAACAATGATCATGAATGGAGTGTGACATATGACCTCTATCGGTGGTAAGGCACAGGAAATCATCGGTGCCCGGCTCTTGGAACATGAGAAACTGGTCCACCGGGTCATGGGCAGTAAACGGCTGCTGAAAGCTGTGGAGGAGGCTGCAGGCCTGATTTCCCTGACACTGGCTTCCGGGGGCAAGGTGATGTTCTGCGGCAATGGGGGTTCGGCGGCCGACGCCCAGCACTGGGCAGCGGAAATCGTAGGCCGCTTCCAGAAAGAACGGCCGGGGATGGCCGCTCTGGCTCTCACTACGGATACTTCCATCCTGACGGCGATCGGCAACGATTACGGCTACGACCGGATCTTTGCTCGGCAGGTGGAAGGCCTGGGGCAGGAAGGGGATGTACTGGTGGGGATCTCTACCTCTGGGAACAGCGGCAATGTGCTGGCAGCCATTGAAACGGCTCGGGCCAAAGGCATCCGGGTCATCGGTTTTACGGCCAAAGGCGGCGGCAAGATGGCGGATCTCTGTGACGTACTGCTGGACGTGCCGTCGGTGAATACGGCCCGGGCCCAGGAAATCCATGAAATCATGGGACATATCATTTGTGAGCTGGTGGAAGACTATGCGTAATACCCAAAGTATCCAATTCCTGACGGAAGACATCCAGAAACTGCGGATCGCAGTGATCGGGGATGTGATGCTGGACCGGTATGTGTACGGGGAAGTGAAACGGATTTCTCCGGAAGCACCGGTGCCCGTGAACCGGGTGCGCCGGATGGAAAGCGTCCTGGGAGGCGCCGGCAACGTGGCAGCTAACTTGGCAGGATTGGGCGTAAAAGTGTATGTGGCCGGGGTCACTGGGCTGGATGCGCACCGGGATGCTCTGGAAAAGAAAATGGCGGCAGCAGGCATCGATTCCAGCGGGCTTTTGCCCATGCCGGGCCGCAGCACCATTACTAAGATGCGGATCATCGGTGCCCGGCAGCAGATGCTCCGGCTGGATTTCGAAGAGCCGGGGGATCTGGAACCGGAAGAAGAACGGCAGCTGCTGGACTGGCTGCAGAAACGGCTCCAGGGAGGCCTGGATGGCATTGCCCTCAGTGACTATGCCAAGGGGGTCTGCTCGGACCATTTCTGCCAGACGGTGATCGACCTGGCCCATAGTGCCCAGGTGCCGGTACTGGTGGATCCTAAAGGGGCGGACTGGCGGAAGTATGCCGGCTGCGATTTCATCACCCCCAATGTGAAGGAAATGTGCGAAGCCGGGGGCAAAGTGGTCCCTAATGAAACGGAACCGCTGGTGGAACTGGCGGCCAAGGCCCGTGATACCTTCCAGATCAAGAACGTGGTGGTGACCCGTTCGGAAAAAGGGGTGTCCCTGATCAATCGGAAAGAAGTGATCACCGAAGCGGCTACGGCACGGGATGTGTTCGATGTATCCGGAGCTGGGGATACGGTAGCGGCTGTGCTGCTGGCAGCCGTAGCGGGAGGCCTTTCTCTGGGAGAAGCCTTGAAGCTGTCCAACAAGGCAGCGGGGATCGTGGTTTCCAAAGTGGGGACCTACCCGGTGCACCGGGAGGAACTGCTCCGGGAGGTGTTGGCCAGTGAGGAACGGGAAGGCCGGGATTACCGGCCCCTGAACTGGGACGAAGTGACCAGCCTGGCCCGGACCTGGCAGGCTGCAGGAGAAAAGATCGTCTTTACCAACGGCTGCTTCGACATCCTCCATACGGGCCATGTCACCTATCTGGAACAGGCGTCCCGGCTGGGACAGCACCTGATCGTGGGCGTCAACACCGATGCTTCGGTAAAACGGCTGAAAGGGGAGACCCGTCCCCTGAACCAGGAAAATGACCGGGCACGGCTCCTGGCGGCTTTAGCCTGTGTGGATGCCGTGGTCCTCTTCGGGGAGGATACGCCCACGGAGTTGATCCGGCGGATCCGCCCGGATATCCTGGTAAAAGGCGGGGACTATAAACCGGAAGAAGTGGCCGGACGGGAGTATGCCGGACGGGTGGAGATCCTGCCGTTCAAGGAAGGGTATTCCACTACCGGAGTGATCCAGAAAATCGCTGAACTGGTCAAGGAGGGCAAATTATGATCATTGTAACCGGAGGTGCCGGTTTTATTGGCAGCAATATCGTCAAGGGTCTGAATGAACAGGGCCGGGATGACATCCTGGTGGTGGACAATCTGACTAATATGGTGAAGTTCAAGAACATCCAGGGTCTGAAGGTCATGGATTATCTGGATAAGGTGGACTTCATCCAGCGGGTCCGGGACGGGAAGTTCGACCACGAACCCATTGAAGTGATCTTCCATGAAGGGGCCTGCTCCGATACCATGGAATACAATGGCAAATACATGATGGAAAATAACTTCGAATATACCAAGACCCTCATGCACTTTGCCCTGGACCGGCGGATCCAGTTCCTGTATGCTTCCTCTGCTTCCACTTACGGCAGCGGGAAGAACGGCTTCCGGGAAGAGCCGGCCTGTGAAGAAGCCCTGAACGTATACGCCTTCTCCAAGCTGTTCTTCGACAATTATGCCCGCCGATATTTTGACAAGGCGGAGAGCCAGATCGCCGGGTTCCGGTATTTCAATGTGTTCGGCCCCCAGGAGAACCACAAGGGGAAAATGGCTTCCATGGTGCGCCAGATGTTCCTCCAGTGGCAGGCAGAACACAAGGTGAAGCTGTTCGGAACGTACGACGGTTATGGGCCGGGAGAACAGACCCGGGACTTCATCTATGTGAAAGATGTGGTGAAGGTCCTGTTCGATTTCTGGCAGCATCCGGAACGGAAAGGGGTCTTTAATCTGGGGACCGGCCATGCCCATACTTTCAACGACATGGCCAAAGCCGTACTGGAATTCTTTGGCAGCGGCGAATTGGTCTATGTGCCTTTCCCGGAAGTGCTGAAAGGAAAATACCAGAGCTATACCCAAGCGGATACGACGAAGCTGCTGGCGGCCGGGTATACGGGCGGTTTCACGGATTTCAGCCAGGCGGTGAAGGAATACTGCCAGGTACTCCAGGATTCTGACGGCTATTACAAGGCATGAAGACAGGGGAAAAAGCGGTGTTCCTGGACCGGGACGGGGTCCTGGACATCGATAAAGGCTATATTTACCGTCCGGACCAGGTGGAATGGGTGGCCGGGGCCAGAGAGGCCGTGGCCGCCCTGGTCCTCCGGGGCTACCAGGTGTATGTGGTGACCAATCAGAGCGGCATCGCCCGGGGCTACTACACCCAAAAGGACATGGAGCATCTCCATGCCTATATGGCGGAAGAAATCAGGAAAGCCGGCGGCCAGATCGACGGCTTCTATTTCTGTCCCCATCATCCCACCAAAGGGGTGATCCCGGAACTGACCGTGGCCTGCTGCTGCCGGAAGCCCAAACCGGGGATGATCCTGCAGGCTATGGAAGAGCATGGGCTGGACCGGGAAGGATCCTTCCTGATTGGGGACAAGGAAAGTGACGTGGAGGCGGCCCTGGCGGCGGGGATACCGGGCTACCGGTTCAACGGGACGGATCTGCTGGCATTTGTCCGGCAGGTGTTGGCCAGGCAGGAGGGGAGAAAGTGATCTACCAGAACATCCTGATCATCAAAATGAGTTCCCTGGGGGATGTGATCCATGCCCTGCCCTTTGCGGCGGCTCTCCGGGAAACCTTCCCAGACAGCCGGATCAGCTGGCTGGTCCATCCCCAGTTCAGCGCCTTCGTGCCGGAACCGCCCATCATCGACGAAGTGCTGTATTTCGACAAGAAGGCCTTCGGGAAAATGGGCTGGGGCGAAAAATGGCGGACGCTCCGGGAAACTCGAGCCATGCTACGGTCTAAGAAGTTCGACCTGGTGATCGATCTCCAGGGCCTGTTCAAAAGTGCGGTGATGGCCTGGCTTACTGGCTGTCCCAACCGGATCGGCTACTGTGAGATGCGGGAAGGGAGCCGGCTTGTTTCCCGGCCTATCGTGGGGACCCATGCCCATGACCATGTGATCGAACGGTATCTGGATGTGGCCCGGTATCTGGGAGCAAAGGCAGAGAAGATCACCTATCCCATGCCAGCTCTCACCGAAGAGAGAAAGAGCATCCGCCAGCGGCTCCAGGAAGCCGGGATGACGGAGGGAGGGATCCTGCCCTATGCAGTGCTGGTGCCCGGGGCCAGGTGGGAAACCAAGCGGTGGCCTTTGGAACACTATGCAGCCTTGGCCCGGAAGTTCCTCCAGGACGGGACATGGGTGGTGCTGGCCGGGGGACCGGAAGATGCGCCCCTGGGAGAAAAAATACGGGAAATGGTGGGGCAGGAACCCCGTCTGCTGGACTGGATCGGTCGGACCAGTCTCCGGGAACTGGGCGCCCTGATCAAAGGAGCCCGGTGCTATGTCAGCGGGGATACAGGGCCTCTCCACATTGCTACGGCGCTCCAGAAGCCCCTGGTGACCATCTACGGACCTACCCGGCCGGACCGGACGGGCCCCTATGGCAATCCCCGGGCCACGGTGCTGGTGAGCCCAGTACCGTGTGCCGGCTGCCTGAAAAAGCACTGCGGCCACTGGAACTGTATGGGAGCAGTGACTCCGGATCAGGTCTATCAGCTGTGCAAAGAGAAGGAGGGGAGAGACTGTGACTGAACTGGCAGGGAAAAAGATCATCGTGACATTCCTGATGCACCTGGGGGATCTGGTGCTCACCACACCCTTCCTCCATGCGCTGCGGAAGGCGGCTCCTGGAGCGGAGATCACCTATCTGGTGGATGAGAAACTGAAGGAAATCGTGGAATACAACCCCAATATCGACCATGTGTGGACCATCGATAAAAAAGGGAAGGACAACAACCTCCGGGCCCTGTGGGCCATGAGCCGGAGGATCACTGACGCCCATTTCGATGTGCTGATCAATCTGCATCCCAATGAACGGTGTTCCTTCATCGATGCCATGGCGGTGGTGCCGGTCAAAGTGGGGGCGTCCCATTTTCTCTTCCGGGGATTCTTCCATCCCTGGCTGAAGCTGAACCGGAAAATCCATGCAGCGGATATGTACCTGGATGTGCTGAAGCGGATCGGTGTGGAACACCCCCAGCACAACGGATTGGAAGTGTTTCCGGGGCCGGAGCACAAGGCGAAGGCAGAAGCCTTTTGGACAGCCCAGGATCTCCAGCCGGGAGAGAAAGTGGTGGGATTCAATATCGGCAGTGCCGTGGTGACCAAACGGTGGGCCCCGGAACGGTTTGCCCAGGTGGCGGATACCCTGGCGAAAGAAGGCTGCCGGACGGTATTCTTCGGGGGCCCCATGGATGAGGAGATGGTCCAGGAAGCGGTTTCCTTCATGAAGAGTAAACCCATGGTGGCTACGGGAAAGTTTTCTCTGGGAGAATTGGCAGCAGCCATGAGCCGGTGCAGCCTGATCATCACCAATGACAGTGGCCCCATGCACGTGGCTATCAGCCAGAAGGTGCCCATTGTAGCCATGTATGGACCCAGCCATCCGGAGCTGTATGGACCCTATACCAGACTGGCCTCCATCGTTCGGGCGGATCCTCCCTGCGACGGCTGCCGCAAGGGCATGAAGCACCATTGCGACGACATGCGCTGTATGCGGGACCTGACTGTGGAGCAGGTGCTGAAGGCAGCCCATCGCTGGCTCAGCAGAAAAAAGTAGATATTTTTTCAAAAAAGGGGTTGCCAAATTCGGAAGAATCTTGTATACTAACATAGTCGACGGTTGATGAAGCCAAAGACATGATGGTCCGCTAGCTCAGCTGGTAGAGCACCTGACTCTTAATCAGGGTGTCCAGAGTTCGATCCTCTGGCGGATCACCATTTTTTTTGGCCGGATGGTCAAGCGGTTAAGACACCGCCCTTTCACGGCGGTATCGGGGGTTCGATTCCCCCTCCGGTCACCAACTTATGGGCGCTTAGCTCAGCTGGGAGAGCGTCTGCCTTACAAGCAGAATGTCAGCAGTTCGATCCTGTTAGCGCCCACCACAAAAGAAGACGATACATGCGTAACGCTGTATCGTCTTTTTTATATGCGTTTTTTTGGGCAGGGAGACACAACCACCTAAGCCTTCCCGTCCAAATAGCAGGGATTTTCCTTTCCATCTCGAATATATTCATCAATCCTCGTTCATTTTGGGAAAGGAGGGGATCCTATGGCAATCCAACTGTTTTTTGTGGGGGCGGTCCTGCTGATCATTGAGGGGTTCATCCCCGGTTTCGGGATCTTTGGCATCAGCGGCATCCTGTGTCTTCTGGGTTCCCTGTATTTCTTCCTGGGAGCTACGGCTCAGGCAGCGGCCCTGGTGGGCGGTCTGCTGTTGGTACTGGTGCTGCTGGGATGGTGGCTGATCCGTCAGGGACCGGGAAGCTGGCTGGGACGCCAAGTGACCCTCCATCTCCGTTCCACGGCAGCCCGAGGCTATACGGGCAATGCGGAACGGAAAGACCTATTGGGGAAAACCGGCGTGGCCCAGACGGTACTCCGCCCTTCCGGCCGGGCCCTGATCGATGGAGAACTGGTGGATGTGATCACCGAAGGCGAATTCTATGAACCGGGGACAGCTGTCCGGGTGGTAGCTGTGACTGGCGGTCGGACCGTAGTCCGAAAGGAGGAAAAAATATGATTGCGATTTTAGGCAGCACGGTATTCCTGGTGGCCATCCTGGTCATCATCATCCTGTTCCTCCATTTCGTCCCCCTGGGCCTGTGGATCTCTGCCATGGCTGCTGGGGTCAATGTCCATATCTTTACCCTGGTGGGGATGCGGCTGCGCCGGGTCGTCCCTTCCAAGATCATCCTGCCCCTGGTGAAAGCCAATAAGGCCGGACTGGATGTGAACGTGGATCAGCTGGAAGCCCATTATCTGGCCGGCGGCGACGTGGACCGGGTGGTGGACGCCTTGATCGCGGCGGAACGGGCGACCATCCCCCTGACCTTTGAACGGGCGGCGGCCATCGATCTGGCAGGTCGTGATGTGTTGGAAGCAGTCCAGATGAGCGTCAACCCCAAAGTCATCGAGACACCGCTGATTTCGGCCGTGGCCAAGAACGGCATCGAACTGAAGGTACGGGCTCGGGTCACGGTGCGGGCCAATATCGACCGGCTGGTGGGGGGCGCCGGGGAGAGCACCATCATCGCCCGGGTAGGGGAAGGTATCGTCACCACCGTAGGCTCTTCGGAAGAACACACGGATGTATTGGAAAACCCAGATCACATTTCCCGGACCGTCCTGAGCAAGGGCCTGGATGCGGGCTCCGCTTTCGAGATCCTGTCCATCGACATCGCTGATGTGGATGTAGGGCGGAACATCGGGGCCCAGCTGATGACGGATCAGGCGGAAGCGGACAAGAACATCGCCCAGGCCAAAGCGGAAGAACGGCGGGCTATGGCTGTGGCCAAGGAACAGGAGATGCGGGCTTATACCCAGGAAATGCAGGCTAAGGTGGTAGAAGCCCAGGCCCAGGTGCCGGAAGCCCTGGCCCAGGCCCTGCGGGAAGGCCATCTGGGGGCCATGGATTATTACCAGCTGAAGAACCTGATGGCTGATACGAAAATGCGGGAAAGCTTGGTGACGCCCCAGCAGGATGAGCTGCCGGCTACCCGGAAACCGGAAAAATAACGGGAGGCCATCATGAGAAGTGATCTGCTGCTGTTCCTGGTATGGATTTTGTTCCTATTGGGGACCCAGATGCTGAAAAAGAAAAAGCGACCGCAGAAAAGGGTCCCTCCTCCGGCTTCTCGAAAGGATCCTGGTCCCTTTGTCTGTGAGGAGGCCCAGGCTCCGGCTGTAAAAGAACTGCCCCTCCAGCCGTCTGTGAAACCGGTGCGCAGCGACCTGGTGGAAGAGATCCGGGATTTGAAGCCCACCGTAGTACCTCAAGTGGCGGAAATCCAGAAAAGACGACCGGACCCGGTCCGGCATCCGGCTCTGTCCGGGGGCCTGCGCCAAGGGATGATCTGGTCCTTGGTGCTGGGAGAACCCCGGAGCCGGCTGAGCTGGGCCCAGGAACAAAGAAATCGCAGGAACTGTGGAATCTGAAATGAACGGCTGCGGGATGTAGTTGTTCCTGCGGAGCAGAATTAGTATAATAGATACAGTATTTTGTGAGGGGGAGCTGATCCAATGATAGAAACAACAACGCGGGCGGAACAGGCTGTAGCCCTGAAACATGCTGCCGGAGTGCATAATAACTGTGCCCAGGCGGTGATCTTGGCTTATCAGGACAGATTGGGGAAATCCACGGAAGAACTCCGGGCTCTGGGGGCTGCTTTCGGTTCCGGCATGGGCGGTATGGAAGCCACCTGCGGGGCTTTGACCGGTGCGGCGGTGGTATTGGGCCTCCTGGACAAAAGCGGCCGGGAACCCAAGCAGGTGATGGATGGAATCCTCCAGGAGTTCAAGGAAAAAGCCGGGGCCACCATCTGCCGTGACCTGAAAGGCATGGGAACCGGCAGGATGCTCTGTTCCTGTGACGACTGCGTGAGGCTGGCCGTCCTGGGCCTGGAAAAACACCTGGGCTGAGAAGGTTTGGGGATAGATGTTGATAAAGTAGGGAGTTATCCACGTTTTCGTGGATAACTCCCTACTTTATCAACGGATTGGGTCTCCATCTTTCTTTTTGTTCCAAGATACGATATAATTTAAATTTGTGAGTCTGCACGGAACTGTTTTTTCCGGCTGCGGATCTTTCCAGAACTGTACTTTTTGGAGGAATGAACGATGAGAACTGAAGAAGAACTGCGCGGCGTGACCGAACTGGGCAGCGGCCATACGGTGTACCAGAACACCTATGCCCCGGAAGTGCTGGAATCCTTCCCCAACAAACATGAGGAAGCTCCCTATATGGTGAAGCTGAACTGCCCGGAATTCACCAGCCTCTGCCCCAAAACCGGCCAGCCGGATTTCGGCCGGATCGTGATCAGCTACATCCCGGACCACAAGCTGGTGGAAAGCAAATCCCTGAAACTCTACCTGTTTTCTTTCCGGAACAACGGGGATTTCCACGAAGATTGCGTGAACATCATCAAAAATGACCTGGTGAAGCTGCTCCAGCCCAAATACCTGGAAGTGGCCGGCTACTTCAATCCCCGGGGCGGCATCAGCATCCTGCCTTTTGCCGTGTACTACCAGCCGGACTACAAAGACATGGCCCAGCGGAGAATGGAGGCCTTTGTCCATGAATAAGAAAGCCCTGGTCCTGTCCAGCGGCGGGGTGGATTCCACCACCTGCGTCTCTGTGGCAGTGGAAGGATTCGGCAAAGAAAACGTTTCCACCGTTTCCATTTTTTACGGCCAGAAGCACCGGAAGGAACTGGAATGTGCCCGGAAGGTGGCGGAGTATTACGGACTGCCCCATTACGAACTGGACCTGTCCAAGATTTTCCAGTATTCCAACTGCTCCCTGCTGGACCATTCCACGGAAGAAATCGTCCACGAAAGCTATGAACAGCAGATCGCGGAAAACGGGGAAGGGAAGGTATCCACCTACGTGCCTTTCCGGAACGGCCTGATGCTGTCCGCGGTGGCCAGCCTGGCCATGAGCATCTATGAAAAGGACGATGTGTCCATTTTCATCGGCGCCCATGCGGACGATGCGGCGGGGAACGCCTATGCGGACTGCAGTGAAGCCTTCATCGAGGCTATGGGAAAGGCCATTTCCCTGGGCACTTACAACCAGTGCCATATTGTGGCGCCCTTTGCCAGCTGCAGCAAGGCCGGCGTGGTGAAACGGGGGCTGGAGCTCCATACTCCCTATGAACTGACCTGGAGCTGTTATGAAGGCGGGGACAAGCCCTGCGGCACCTGCGGTACCTGCATCGACCGGGCCCGGGCCTTTGCCGCCAACGGGGTAAAAGACCCGGCACTGGAGGACTGAATATGTATACGGTAACCAAACGGATCGAAGTCAGCGGGGCTCACTGCCTCCGGCTGCCCTATGAAAGCAAATGCACCCGTCTCCACGGCCACAACTGGATCATCGACGTGACCTGCCGGCGGGAAGAACTGGATGAAAACGGGATGGTGGTGGATTTCACCCACATCAAGGATGTGGTGATGAAGCTGGACCATGCCTTCATCAACGATATTGTGAAAACCAATCCTACGGCGGAAAACATTGCCAAATGGATCCATGACCAGATCCCCTTCTGCACCCGGGTTTCCGTCCAGGAATCGGAAGGGAACGTGGCCATTTATGAAGACTGAAACATTTCCCGTGGTGGAACTGTTCGATTCCATCGAAGGAGAAGGAAAGCGGACCGGAGCCATGGCGGTGTTCGTCCGTTTTGCCGGCTGCAACCTGCGGTGCAGCTACTGTGACACCGGCTATGCTCTGGAACCAGCCGATGCCCGGGAACATCTGACGGAGGAAGGACTGATGGGGCGGATCCGCCGCTATCCCTGGAAAAAAGTGACCCTCACCGGGGGCGAACCGCTGCTCCAGCCTCTGGACAGCCTGTGCCGGACCCTTTCCCGGGAAGGTTACGAAGTGAATATCGAGACCAACGGGGCGGTGCCCCTGCTGGAAGAGCGGCCCAAAGGCCTGTTCTACACCATGGATGTGAAATCTCCCTCTTCCGGGATGCGGGGACGGATGCGGATGGAAAATCTCACCCGGCTCACCGTGGAGGATGTGGTGAAGTTCGTGGTGGGCAGCCGGGAGGATCTGGAGGATATGGACCGGGTGCTCCGGGAGTATGCTATCCAGAGCCTGGTGTACGTGTCCCCGGTGTACGGAGCCATCGAACCGAAGGAACTGGTGGAATTCGTCCGAGATCATCAGCTGGCCCAGGTCTGTGTCCAGGTCCAGCTCCACAAAATCATCTGGGATCCGGAGATGAGGGGGGTATAAAAAGGAAGCTGTGAAAAAATGATTCTGAGCTGACCCCCAATTGTTAGACCAAAAATCTAACAATTGGGGGTCAGTTTTTTATGGCAAAACATAACTATGAATTTAAGAAAAAAATAGTGCTGGAATACTTGAACAGTGACGAAGGGTG
>Ga0129307_1000097_pt1 | contig 142040 bp, 99 predicted proteins | sample P1105metagenome_FD_94437 | JGI IMG/M metagenome (GOLD analysis project Ga0129307, IMG submission 94437) | Capybara group fecal microbial communities from Wisconsin, USA - P1105 metagenome | ecosystem: Host-associated > Mammals > Digestive system > Large intestine > Fecal | place: USA: Wisconsin... | reverse complement strand
GAACATTCTGATTCCAAAATTCAAACAACAAACACAACTTTGATTTTAATTTAAACTTCAAGCAAAATCTCACTAATTTAAATAAGTAAATTAGATGAAAAGTCGAAATTCTCCTTTTGTCTGTTATTAAAGCCAGACACAACATTAACTTTCTTTTACTTTATCCAGCATTAAACCTTTTCTTTCAAGTGTCGTCTAATCATCAGAAGATATTATATAACATGCTATATACTATACTAAACCATGAATAAAAAAACTAAATGGGGCATCATTATTCTTATCGGTGCCGGAATTATCGGTGGGGGAATTTACTCACAGTTACCAAAAACTAACGACGAACTGGCTGCTGCTGACAAGGTAAAAAATACCCAAAAGAATGGAAAAAAGATTCTGAACGTCAACGCCAAAGTAATAAAGCCTCAACTGTTAACAGACGAATACACTACTACCGGCGTACTTCTGCCGGATGAAGAAGTTGATTTGTCTTTTGAGACTTCCGGGAAAGTAATAGAGATCAACTTCGAAGAAGGAACTCCCGTAAAAAAAGGACAACTTCTTGCCAAAGTCAACGACCGCCAGCTACAGGCACAACTTCAACGGTTGGTTTCACAACTAAAGTTAGCTGAGGACCGTGTATTCCGACAAGATGCTCTGCTTAAACGAGATGCAGTCAGTAAAGAAGCTTATGAACAAGTAAAGACTGACCTGGCAACTCTAAATGCTGATATAGAAATAGTAAAAGCGAACATTGCCCTAACCGAGCTCCGTGCTCCATTTGACGGAATCATCGGACTTCGGCAAATCAGTGTCGGTTCATACGCTTCGCCGACAACTATCGTTGCCAAACTGACAAAGATTACTCCGCTGAAAGTAGAATTTTCAGTACCGGAACGCTATGCAAGCCAGATTAAGAAAGGTACGAACCTGAATTTTAGAATTGAAGGAAAACTAGATGCCTTCAGCGCAAAAGTATATGCTGTAGAATCAACGATTGATCCCAACCTGCATCAATTTACAGCACGCGCACTTTATCCAAATACCAATCGCGCCTTACTTCCCGGCCGATATACAAGTATCCAATTAAAGAAAGAAGAAATCCCGAATGCGATTGCCATTCCGACGGAAGCTATCGTACCGGAGATGGGAAAGGATAAAGTTTTCTTGTATAAATCAGGAAAAGCCGAACCTGTAGAAGTGACAACAGGCATTCGTACAGATGCTGAAGTACAAATTGTAAGAGGACTTCAAGTAGGAGATACCATTCTTACATCAGGAACACTGCAACTTCGCCTGGGACTTCCTGTTACATTGGATAATATTGACTAATACCTGCCATGCCTTATGAATATATCTGAATTAAGTATACGCCGTCCGGTATTAGCTACGGTACTGACAATCATTATTCTCCTTTTTGGATTTATCGGATACAGTTATCTGGGTGTCCGTGAATATCCATCGGTGGACAACCCGATCATTTCTGTCAGTTGTTCTTATCCGGGAGCCAATGCCGACGTCATTGAGAACCAGATAACCGAGCCACTGGAACAAAATATCAATGGTATCCCGGGCATCCGGTCTCTATCCAGCGTCAGCCAGCAGGGACAAAGCCGTATTACGGTAGAATTTGAACTTTCAGTCGATCTGGAAACTGCAGCAAATGACGTACGTGACAAAGTTTCCCGTGCCCAACGTTATCTGCCCCGGGACTGTGACCCGCCGACTGTATCAAAAGCCGATGCCGATGCGATGCCTATTTTAATGGTTGCCCTCCAAAGCGACAAACGCTCACTGCTTGAATTAAGTGAGATTGCAGACTTGACTGTCAAAGAGCAGTTACAGACCATCTCTGATGTAAGTAGTGTATCTATTTGGGGTGAAAAGCGTTATTCCATGCGCCTTTGGCTCGATCCGGTCAAGATGGCAGGATATGGCATCACTCCGATTGATGTAAAGAATGCGGTAGACAATGAGAATGTCGAACTTCCTTCGGGTAGTATTGAAGGAAACACTACCGAACTGACAATCCGTACATTGGGATTAATGCATACTGCCGATGAGTTCAATAATCTTATTGTAAAAGAAGATAACAACCGTATCGTCCGTTTCAGTGACATCGGACGTGCAGAACTTGGTCCTGCCGACATCAAGAGTTACATGAAAATGAACGGTGTACCCATGGTAGGTGTTGTTGTTATTCCACAGCCGGGAGCCAATCACATCGAAATTGCCGATGCTGTGTACAAACGCATGGAACAGATGAAGAAGGACCTGCCGGAAGATGTGACGTATAGCTATGGTTTTGATAATACCAAATTTATCCGGGCATCTATCAATGAGGTAAAAGAGACTGTATATGTAGCCTTTATTCTGGTTATCATCATCATCTTCCTTTTCTTACGCGACTGGCGGGTGACGCTGGTTCCGTGCATCGTAATTCCCGTATCGCTGATTGGAGCATTCTTCGTCATGTATCTTGCCGGATTCTCCATTAACGTACTTTCCATGCTTGCCATTGTGCTGGCCGTGGGACTGGTGGTGGATGACGCCATCGTAATGACGGAGAACATCTATATCCGTATCGAAAAAGGAATGAGTCCGAAAGAAGCGGGAATAGAAGGAGCCAAAGAGATCTTCTTTGCCGTTATTTCAACGACCATCACACTAGTTGCAGTATTCTTCCCGATTGTCTTTATGCAAGGTATGACAGGACGTTTGTTCCGGGAATTCAGTATTGTAATTTCCGGTTCTGTCATTATCTCTTCATTTGCGGCACTGACTTTCACACCGATGCTGGCCACGAAGTTACTCATCAAACGTGAGAAACAAAACTGGTTCTACACTAAAACAGAACCGTTTTTTGAAGGGATGAACCGATGGTACAGCCGTTCGCTCGCTGCTTTTTTGCGCAAGCGCTGGCTGGCACTTCCGTTCACTTTTATAACCATCTGCCTGATCGGCTTCTTATGGAATGCTATTCCGGCAGAAATGGCACCGCTTGAAGACCGGTCGCAAATCTCGATCAACACCCGAGGTGCGGAGGGTGTCACTTATGAATATATCCGGGACTATACCGAAGATATCAACCAGCTTGTAGATTCTATTCTGCCGGATGCGGAAGCGGTGACAGCACGTGTATCCAGTGGTAGCGGAAACGTACGCATTACACTGAAAGACATGAAAGACCGTGACTACACGCAGATGGAAGTTGCGGAAAAGATATCAAAGGCAGTTCAGAAAAAGACCATGGCACGCTCGTTCGTACAACAGCAGTCTTCTTTCGGCGGACGCCGGGGAAGTATGCCTGTTCAATACGTACTTCAGGCTACCAATCTTGAAAAACTGCAGGAGGTATTACCGCAGTTCATGGCCAAAGTATATGAGAATCCGGTTTTCCAGATGGCAGACGTAGACTTGAAGTTCAGCAAACCGGAAGCCCGCATCAAGATCAACCGTGACAAAGCAAGTGTAATGGGAGTCAGTACCAAAAACATCGCCCAAACGCTGCAATACGGATTGAGCGGCCAGCGTATGGGATATTTCTATATGAACGGAAAGCAGTATGAAATTTTGGGTGAAATCAACCGCCAGCAACGAAACAAGCCTGCCGACCTGAAAGCTATCTACATCCGCAGCAGCAATGGAGATATGATACAGCTGGATAATCTGATTGAGCTGGAAAACGGTATCGCTCCACCCAAACTGTACCGCTACAACCGATTTGTATCAGCCACAATTTCCGCCGGACTGGCTGACGGAAAGACCATCGGACAAGGACTGGATGAAATGGACAAGATTGCCAAAGAAACATTGGATGATACTTTCCGTACCGCATTATCCGGAGACTCCAAGGAATACCGTGAAAGTTCTTCGAGCCTGATGTTTGCCTTTATTTTGGCTATCCTTCTGATTTATCTGATCCTGGCAGCACAGTTTGAAAGTTTCAAGGACCCGTTAATAATCATGTTAACAGTGCCTTTGGCTATCGCCGGAGCCTTGGTATTCATGTATTTCGGAGATATCACAATGAATATTTTCAGCCAGATCGGTATTATCATGCTGATTGGTCTCGTGGCTAAAAACGGTATCCTGATCGTGGAATTCGCCAATCAGAAACAAGAAGCAGGCGAGGATAAAATGAGCGCCATCAAAGATGCCGCATTACAGCGTCTGCGCCCGATTCTAATGACAAGTGCTTCTACTGTACTGGGACTTATTCCATTGGCATTTGCCAGCGGAGAAGGCGCCAATCAGCGTATCGCCATGGGTACGGCTGTAGTAGGTGGTATGGTTGTTTCCACACTGCTTACTATGTATATCGTGCCGGCCATCTACAGTTATATTTCGACTAACCGAATCAAAATAACAAAAGAATGAAACAGAAAAGTATTTGCATGAAACAAATCATATACATAGTTACCGCATGTGTCTTCGTATTAGTTTCTCCAGTGAAGGCACAGCGAATCTATTCCTTAAAAGACTGCCTGGAAGAAGGGCTGCAAAACAATTATTCTCTGCGCATCGTCCATAACGAAGAACAGATCAGCAAGAATAACGCGACACTCGGAAATGCAGGTTATCTGCCTACTTTGGACTTTTCTGCCGGATATACCGGAAACCTGGACAACATCGAGACGAAAGCCCGTGCCACCGGAGAGGTCACCAAAAATAATGGAGTCTACGACCAGACAGTTAACGTCGGCCTCAACCTCAACTGGACCATCTTCGACGGATTCAATATCAGCACTACGTACAAGCAACTAAAGGAACTGGAACGGCAGGGCGAAATCAATACCCGCATTGCCATTGAAGACTTCATCGCCGATCTTGCCTCGGAATACTACAACTTCATCCAGCAAAAGATCCGTTTGAAGAACTTTCATTATGCGATGTCACTTTCCAAAGAACGCTTGCGTATAGCAGAAGCGAGCCATCTTGTCGGTAAATTCTCAGGTTTGGATTATCAGCAAGCCAAAGTGGACTTCAATGCGGACAGTGCCCAATACATCAAGCAACAGGAATTGCTGCACTCCTCACGCATCCAACTTAATGAATTGATGGCCAACAATAATGTAAATCAGATTATCGTCATCAAAGATTCTACCATTGACGTACACAGTGACTTACTGTTCGACGATTTATGGAATGCTACCTTATCCACCAATGCTTCTTTGCTGAAAGCCGACCAGAACACCGTACTGGCACAGCTGGATTACAAAAAGATCAACTCCCGCAACTATCCATACCTCAAACTGAATACCGGCTATGGATATACCTTTAATAAGTATGATATCAATGCAAATAGCAGAAGAGGCAACTTAGGCTTTAATGCCGGAGTTACTGTCGGTTTTAATATCTTCGACGGCAACCGCCGCCGTGAAAAGCGCAACGCAACCCTTGCCTTCAAGAATCGTCGTTTGGAACGACAGGAACTGGAGTTAGCCCTTCGTTCCGATCTCAGCAACTTGTGGCAAGCATACCGTAATAATCTTCAGCTGCTGAATCTGGAACGGCAGAATCTTGTGACTGCCAAAGACAATCATGATATCGCCATGGACCGTTATATACAGGGAGACCTTTCCGGTTTTGAAGTACGCGAGGCACAAAAGAGTCTGCTGGATGCCGAAGAACGTATTCTCTCGGCAGAATACAACACCAAACTTTGCGAAATTTCACTACTGCAAATCAGCGGAAAAATCACCAAATATCTGGAGCAATAAAACATTGATTCTCCTGTTTTCATTGGGCTAATCATCTGATAAAAGCGATTAGCCCAATTTTTATGCCATTAAGAACAGATATTACCCTTCATTCCCAACCTTTTCTTCTACATTTGCACACACCCTAACATTCACTTAATAATAGAAGTCATGAGACAAACAGCCTTTTTCTTTCTGTTACTTTTCATTCAGACCGGAGTTTCAGCCCAAGCAACAGATTACAGGAAACAACAGAATTACAAAGAATGGGTACACCTCGCTCCCAAGTTCGATGATGCCTTTTTCCGGACAGAAGAAGCACAACGTATCGGAGACAATGTATTGCTATACCAGCAAGTCACCGGAGGGTGGCCCAAAAACATCTATATGCCGGCAGAACTGACTGAGCAGGAATATGCCAAAGCAAGGAATGCGAAAGAAGACGTCAACCAAAGTACCATTGACAACAACGCCACGACAACCGAAATTCAATATCTGGCCCGTCTTTATCAAGCTACACAAAAAGAGAAATACAAAGAAGGAGTACTGAAAGGTATCCAATATCTGCTCAAAGCACAATATGACAATGGCGGATGGCCTCAGTTTTATCCGCGTCCTACAGGATACTATATCCAAATCACCTACAATGATAACGCAATGGTCAGAGTCATGCAGCAGTTACGGGAAATCTACGAAAAGCAGTCCCCTTATACTTTCATCCCCGATGAAACCTGCCAGCAAGCACGTAAAGCCTTTGACAAAGGAATAGAATGTATCCTCCGGACACAGGTTCGCCAAAACGGGGAACTGACAGTATGGTGCGCGCAGCATGACCGCATTACACTGGAGCCCTGCAAGGCACGTGCATACGAGTTACCTTCATTGAGCGGACAAGAATCTGACAATATCGTGCTTCTACTGATGTCTCTCCCCCATCCATCGGAAAAAGTAATTGAATCGATAGAATCAGCCGTCAAATGGTTCAAGAAGTCCGAAATAAAAGGAGTACAAAAAGAATACTTCACCAACAGTGACGGAAAAAGAGATTACCGGATGGTCCCTTGCGAAGATTGCCCCGTATTATGGGCACGTTTTTATGAACTGGATACCAATCGTCCTTTCTTCTCCGACCGCGACGGAATTAAAAAATACGATATCTCAGAAATCGGACATGAACGCCGGAACGGATATAGCTGGTACAATAAAGACGGCAGCAAAGTACTGGCAAAATATGAGAAATGGAAGAAGGAATTAAATAGGAAATAATACCGGAGGATGCGATAAGAGGGGATGTCAAAAGTCAATAGTAACTCTCCTCCTTCCTGAAGGAGGAGAGTTACTATTGACTTTTGATAACCTCTCATCTATTTCTATTTTCTATGACTATCCTACTATATATTTAGCAACCTTTCCTGCACGATAGATCAGCCATACCAATCCCCATGAAACAGCGAAAGCAAGAATAGCGGCTACAGGTATCTGCAAACCAATCGGCATATTAATAGCTCTCATCAGCACGACCGACGGCCCTGTAAAGAAATAATGTATCATATAAATACCGAATCCGCAAACAGTGAGATTCGCCAATGCCTTTTTCATCCTTTCCGAGTTCACTTTTACTTTCTTTGCCAACATAAACACAGGTATCGTCATCATTACAACATTAAGAGAACAATAGGTAAAGAAGAGTTCCAGCATCTCATCCGTATATTCCGGCAATGCGGTTATATGCCTGAAACCTAAGAATGTCACCGCATAACCGACTGCAAACATCGGAATGCCAATCGCCAACGTTTTCTTCAAGCTCCATTCCAGATTTTTCAGATAATGCCCCAACAACAGATAGCCATTGAAACCGGCAAAAGCATACAGCATTCCAAAAGAGTTCCATGAACAGGTTCCCCATAAATAATTAGAAACAAACTGATAATAATAAGGAAGCAGCAAAGTTACCCCCCAAGCCAGCAGAAACATCAGTTTGGCACGTTCCGAAGCCTTCTCTACCCAAGCTGAGAAAACCGGCAAATACAGATACAACCCGATAAGCAGATAAATATACCACATATGCACGGCTAAAATGGAGAAGTTGAACGGAATCATCAAAATATATTCCAAAGATACAGAGAATGATTGCTGCATCACTTCCTCTCCCGCATACGGGAAGAAATCAAGAATAATCTGAGGATTCAGCCCCAACAGGCCTGTAATCCAAGGGAACAGATTATAGAGCACCGACCATATCAGGAACGGATAAAAGACGCGGGGAATACGTTTCTTGTAAAAAGTAGAAGCATCACTTCTTACAGGCAGAAGCAATGCACCGGTAATCATCACAAACAGAGGCACGCACGGACGCAGTACAGATCCGTAGATAGCCCCCCAAAGTTTTATTTCTCCGATATTCGGAGCCGTGCCGGGATAAAAATTAAACGGATCGGTGCAATGACAGCAGACAACTGTAAACATCGCAATAAAACGAACGACATCCAGCCAAACAATATGCTGGTTCTTTTGATTGGATAAATTCATCACTAGTGGTTTCATGGTGTTTTAATTATTAGATAAGCAAGTTTATAAAAAAAGGGATACCCATACGAAAACTGACAGGTATCCCAAATGAATGTTTATGTAATCAACCGCAAGAATAACTTGCCATTACTTATTACTTGTTACTTATTACTTATTACTTGTTATTTGTTATTTGGCACAACGTGGTTTTATCTGTTTGAAGAAGTCATTTCCTTTGTCATCTACCAAAATAAATGCCGGGAAATCTTCTACTACTATTTTCCAGATAGCTTCCATACCCAGTTCCGGATATTCCACACATTCAATGCTCTTGATGTTGTTCTGAGCTAGGATTGCAGCCGGTCCGCCGATAGAACCCAGATAGAAGCCGCCATATTTCTGACAAGCATCTGTAACCTGCTGGCTACGGTTACCTTTCGCCAACATAACCATGCTACCACCGTGGCTCTGGAACAACTCAACATACGAGTCCATACGTCCGGCAGTTGTCGGTCCCATTGAACCGCAAGCCATGCCAGCCGGAGTCTTGGCCGGACCAGCATAGTAAATAGGATGATCCTTGATATACTGAGGCAAATCTTCTCCACGATCCAGACGTTCTTTCAGTTTAGCGTGAGCGATGTCACGGCCAACGATGATAGTACCGTTCAGTGACAGACGAGTAGATACAGGATATTTGGTCAGTTCTTTCAGAATCTCAGCCATCGGACGGTTCAGATCAATCTTCACGACATCACCTTCACCAGCCTGACGCAATTCTGCCGGAATCAGACTACCTGGATTTGAATCCAGTTTCTCAATCCAGATACCATCTTTATTGATTTTACATTTGATATTACGGTCGGCAGAACAAGATACGCCCAGACCTACCGGACAAGAAGCACCGTGACGAGGCAGACGAATGATACGAACATCATGTGCCAGATATTTACCGCCAAATTGTGCACCCAGACCGATCTTGTGAGCTTCTTCCAGTACTTGTTTTTCCAGTTCGATATCACGGAAAGCACGGCCAAATTCATTTCCCGTAGTCGGCAGATTATCGTAGAAGTGAGTAGAAGCCAGTTTCACTGTCAGCAGGTTCTTCTCAGCAGAAGTACCGCCGATCACAAAAGCGATATGATAAGGAGGACAAGCGGCAGTTCCCAGAGTCTTCATTTTTTCCACCAGGAACGGAACCAGTGTACCAGGGTTCAAAATTGCTTTTGTTTCCTGATACAGATATGTTTTGTTGGCAGAACCACCACCTTTCGTTACGCAGAGGAATTCGTATTCCATGCCTTCGGTAGCTTCGATGTCAATCTGTGCAGGCAGGTTACATTTTGTATTTACCTCATCATACATATTCAGAGGCGCATTCTGAGAGTAACGCAGGTTTTCTTCGGTATATGTTTTGTAAACACCCAGTGACAGAGCTTCCTCGTCGGTATAGCCGGTCCACACTTGCTGTCCCTTTTCACCGTGGATAATAGCAGTACCGGTATCCTGACAGAATGGAAGTACACCTTTGGCAGCCACTTCCGCATTACGCAGGAAAGTCAGTGCTACGTACTTATCGTTCTCGCTGGCTTCCGGATCACTCAGAATCTTAGCAACCTGTTCATTGTGCGAACGGCGAAGCATGAATGACACATCACGAAAAGCTGCATTTGCCATCGCAGTCAAGCCTTCTTTCTCAATTTTCAGGATAGGATTTCCTTCAAACTCGCTTACCGATACATAGTCTTTTGTAAGCAGATAATACTCAGTGGTATCTTTTCCCTTTTCAAACATGGGCTGATACTTAAACGGAGGTGTTGCCATAATTTCTTATTTTATTACGTAATGTTAGTTAGTGAGGCAAAGGTAGTAATTAAAAATAAAGAATGATAACGGAAGAATGAAGAATTAAGAATGAATAACGCAGAAAGGAACTATGCCCACCGCAACAAGAATTTATTCTCATTGCAGTGAGAACTTTTTCTCATGCCTATGAGTATTTTTTCTCACTGCGATGAGAAAATTTTCTCATTGTGGTGAGAATTTTTTCTCATCGAGATGAGAATGGTCTGAGAACTTTAGATCACAATAACTACTGTTAATGAGGCGACTAACCAACAAGCCGACTTTAGATTTTACTCTTGAATGGACCCGATTCTTTTGATCAATTCATTGCCAAGCGCAGTTTTGTCCTCAATATGCTTCAAGACAGCCGTCACAAACGTGTTACTTTCAAAATCACCACGTACTTGTTCGAAGTCCTGCTTCATTTCATCGTGAGAACCATCGGCTCCGAATCCTGTCATCGAAGACAGCGAGAACTCTTTGCGGGCATCATCATATACCATTTTATCAAGACCGACTACCGCCTCTTTCCACGCTTTTACGATACGGATTATGTCCTGTGCCGTTATTTCGTCCGGATTCAAGCCGTAAAACTCCTGAATCTTGTTGTAAGCCCAGGTCCATTCATACGTATAATAATTCTCATGCATTTCCGCAAAGCTGGCGTTGATGGACTTTAACCGGTTGACAGAACCATTTTCGATGCCATCGAGCAGACGGTCTATTTCACTCTTAGGAGCGATCAGTCCGGACATATCCACCCATTCGCCGGTTCCGATTTCCGTGTCCGGTTTCAGACGCTGGCGTATTTCTTCGTTACTCTGGAAATTAATGCCTTCCAGGCGTTTTATGATGGAGTTACCCAAAAACTTATGAATAGCGATCTCATAAAAACGGATACCATTATTTAAAGAGGAGTTCTTGATCTTTGCGCTCTGATAGGAATAGATTTCAGATGTTTCGCCGGATACCCGCTTAAGCTCTTTCAGAATAGAACGTCCCTTGAACATTTTCTGAATGGTGTATGGACTCAGAAGATTATAATTGATATAATCCAATCGGTTCGGGTCTTTCCGCTTGTCACGTTTCGGCCACTTCTGAGCATCGCGAATGGTACCCACACTTCTCAGATTCACTCCCGGAACCAGATAAGTCGTGTTCCGTTGCTCGATCAGATAAGAGAAAGGAAGATTGGAGGTATCGGCATGATTAACGTGACGTCCCATTACCAGAGAAAAGGCTCCGACACGTGCCGGCCATAAGATATAGGAGTCGGAGGTCGTTTTGGCCCCTCTTTCCATGGTTCCCTGATGGATAGGTCCCAATTTATACATATGGTTGCTCTGATTCGATCCCGATCCCGCATTCATAAACGAGAACATACCGGCAATCAATAAAGTCGATTTGTGGTGAGTCACCGTGAAAGGTCCCGCAAAGATGGCGCATGCCTCCCCGTTCTCTCCCTGGCAGTTACTGAAAAACAAGGAATCGGAGGCTGAATAGTTATGTCCCAGTTTGCAAGACTGACCGACAAAACAACGGGTCAGCATCGTTCCGTCATCTACTTCGGAGCCGGAAGAGATTATGAAATCATCACATATCACTCCATGTCCGATATGTACAGGCGCTGTCACATTACTGTTGACGCTACCGTTTGTCAAACGGCAAGTACCGCAGATATGGCAATAATCACCGATCCGTACATTCTTGATAGACCCTGTGTTCAGAATCATCACATGATCACCTATACTACCTACCGCAGAAGCATGCTTGTTGGAATAATAATCGGCAATCGCCTTCATGCGATTAATCAGTTCCGGACGGTGACGATACAATGCAAGTATGTATGCCTGGTGTGCCGACAATTTATCATTGATCAGCACTTCACGTCCGCCCGTTTCATTGAGCACTGTCGCTTCCACCCCATTACCAAAGGTGCTTAGCCCGTCTACCAAAATGATATCCACATTTTCAATGAAGGTATCATTTCCGATTTCATAATTAGCAATGTAGTTTTGAATGTTTTCAATGCAGCAGTTATCCCCTACTACCACATTGTGCAGAGTTACATGACGGAGTCCCGAATGTTTTCTGATCCCTCCGGGCAGTGTAAATTCGGCATCAAATACGCCTAATTTCACTTCACCCGAAAAGCGGGTATGGTGAACATACTCACAGTTAAACCCCTCGGCAACCAAAACATTTCCCCAATCATCAGCCAGACACGACTGGCTCTTCAACTGAAGCACTTCGTCCTCAGTCAATTTACGATAGTCTTTCATATAGATAAAAATAGATATGTACCGCCTCCCCCAATCAGTAAGCGGTACATTGATTATTATTCTTCCTCTTCGTAAGTCTGATAAAGAAAATCGTTATAGGGGTACTTTTGAACATGCAATTCTTTCACTCGCTGATAAACTACATCTTTCAGTTCGTCTATATTGATTCGTTCGCGGGCGGAAATAAAGAGGCAGTTGTCCTCCATCTTTGCCATCCACGTCTTCATCAGTTCTTCGAGTGTTAAGTTTTCCTTTGTTCGGGGGGTAAGGTCGTCCGGCGCCTTCTCCACGTAGGTGTAGGCGTCTATTTTATTGAATATAAGTATCATGGGTTTGCCACCGCCGCCAATGTCGGCAAGTGTCCTGTTCACCACTTCGATCTGTTCTTCGAATCCGGGGTGAGAGATGTCTACTACATGCACCAGTAAATCGGCTTCACGTACCTCATCCAAAGTCGATTTGAATGAGTCTACCAGGTCAGTGGGCAACTTACGGATAAATCCGACTGTGTCCGACAGAAGAAACGGCAGGTTATCGATGATCACTTTGCGTACCGTTGTATCAAGCGTAGCGAACAGCTTGTTTTCGGCAAACACTTCGCTCTTTGCCAGCAAGTTCATGATGGTCGATTTTCCAACATTTGTATAGCCGACCAATGCAACACGGATCATGCGTCCGCGGTTCTTGCGCTGTGTGGCTTTCTGTTTGTCTATTTCCGCCAGACGTTCTTTCAACAGTGACATACGGTTGAGGATGATACGGCGGTCCATTTCGAGCTGCGTTTCACCCGGTCCGCGAAGTCCCACAGAACCTCCTTTACCGCTTCCGCTACCGGAGCCACCACCCTGACGTTCCAGGTGAGTCCAGAGTCGTTGCAAACGTGGTAACATGTATTTGTACTGAGCCAGTTCTACCTGCGTTTTCGCATTGGCAGTCTGTGCACGCATCGCAAATATATCGAGGATCAATGAAGTACGGTCTAGTATCTTTACTTTCAGTTCGGCTTCAATGTTACGTATTTGTTTCGCGGAAAGTTCATCGTCAAAGATGACCATTCCCACTTCACGTTCTTCTTCCTCTTCTGTCCGTATATATTGTCTGATCTCTTCCAGTTTTCCTTTTCCGACATAAGTAACCGAATTGGCTGTCGGCAATTTCTGTGTAAATCGTTTCACTACCTCCGCCCCAGCCGTCTCAGCAAGGAAAGCCAATTCATCCAGATACTCGTTCGTTTTCCGCTCATCCTGCATCTGGGTAATGAGTCCGACAAGTACTGCGGTTTCTACTTTGGCTTCGGATATTATAAATTCTTTCATTCTTTAACTTCTACTATATAAATCTAAATATGGTCGCAAATATAACAAAAAAAAAGAGGACAATGTTGTATTGTCCTCTTTTTCGTAACCATTTATAATAATTCAATTATAAATCAAACCATAACTTTTCCCAAATTTTCGGAGATTCTTTCGGTGCATTGATATTAGCAGTCATCTCTTCCGGGCTATACTCCCATCTTCTGATCAGTTCTTTTGAAGTTGCATCTTCCGGCACTTGTAAGGTCGGGACTTCATTTCCAGCAGTACCAGAACGTCTCCACTGTACAAACTCCTCAAACGGACGATCCATTAAATCAATCCACTGCTGCATATGAATCTCATACAGTGCTTTCTCCTGAGTCAGCGCTGTCAATTCCGGCAAACCTGTAACATATGTATCAATATCCGCTTCCGCTACTCCATAAAATGCACATGCTTCCCGAATGCCTTTCTTATACAATTCATTAGCCTTCGACAAATTCTGAGCAACTCCCAAACCGCGCGCATAAGCTTCCGCTTCCAGAAGCAACTGCTCCTGGCAAGAGTATATTAACTCCGGTGCATCTTTTCTGAAAAGATAACTGCTCACAACAGATGATAACATATTATCTTTGTCATCAGTAACAGCAGGTTCACGGTTACCTAAGCCTCTATATACACCGTCGGCACCCGGTTCAAAATAACAAGGAATACGGGGGTCATTACGTTCCTGCATCGGCTTCAGCATATAGTTGCTGGCAAAAAACAATATCTGTGTACCGCCAACCAATTCTATAAGTTCATACTTAGGATTCTGGTTACCCGGTTCTGCAGAATAAGGGAACACCAAATTATCTGATGCTGATGATACCATGCCTCCAGCCTGTAACAACGTACCAATGGCAGTAGCTTTAGAAGGATCTTTGTCCACCATAACCATCAGTGTTCTGAACTTTAAAGATTTGGCCAAAGTCATCCATTTATTCATATCACCTTTATAATAGATATCGTATTCATCAATCGCATTGGCATCATTCAAATCCATGATCTGCAGTGCTTCATCAAGCAATGACAACACCCCATTCAATACACTTTCCTGAGAATCAAATTTCGGATACTTAATTGTTCCGTTCCAAGATTCAGTGAAAGGGATATCCCCCCATAGCATCGTCGCTTCATACATATGTTCAGCCAACAGAATCTTACACTGTGCAATAGCATTGTGATTCACCGGATCTGCTTCTTCCGCATTTTTAATAGCCAGCATCAAGTTATTACCACCGACAGAGTAGTAATGTTTCCACGTATTTCCTGTACTATAAGGGGAAATGGTATATACCGATTCATCCCAGCCACCATAATCAAGTCCACCATCAACCTGACACTGTGAACTCATTGATAACGGAATATAGAAGTCACCACCGGTACGTGTTCCGGCCCAGTTTACGGCTACATAGTTAAACAAATATCCGGGATCAACTTTCTCGGCAGTATTGGGGTCATGGTTGATATCAAGCCAGTCGCTGCATGAAGTAAATAACCCACATGTCAAAGCGCTCAATGCATATGCTAATATTTTCTTTTTCATAATCATGTTCGTTTAATTCTTACAATGTTAGTCTGAGATTAAATCCGAAACTTCTGGTAGAAGGGATACTGTTAAACTCTACACCGCCTCCGATCTGAGAAGGACCGAAGAAGTTAGCTTCCGGATCAATATGCGGCACATGATCTTTGATGATCCATAAGTTACGTGCCTCGAAGCCTAAATCCAATGATTTAACAAAGAAACTCTTAAACCATTTACGCGGAAAACTATAGGACAATTGCACTTCTCTAAGTTTCACAAATGATGCATTATAGATATTTCCTTCATTATTACTGGAGTTCGCCACATGCTGCCAGTAGTCCTGCATACTCTTCACCGGAACATCATTAGGTCTGTAAGTTCCGTCATCCTGAAGAATAACACCCGGTTCAATAAAAGAGGCATCTTCACGGTGAGCCACTGTTTCTGCAGCCAAACCACTGCTTCTCAAATTAGCTACTGTTTCCGAATATAAGGAACCTCCATGACGGATATCAATCAAGAAACTAAAAGTCAGCCCTTTATAAGTAAGTGTATTGTTGATACCCATTGTAAAGTCAGGATAAACGTCTCCCAAACGTACGTTATTGACTGTTTCTCTCAAACCTGTCTTAGAGTTGATTACATAATTACCTTGATCATCACGCTTCCAGGCAGTACCGTACAAACCGAACGAATCACCTTTGGCAGCCTTAATCTGCAAACCACTCAATCCGCTAGTCAATGTATATTCATCAAGTCCTTCAGCCAACTCTTCTACAGTCTGCTTATTAGAAGCAAACGTTGCATCCAAGTCCCATTTAAAGTTACGTGTTTCTACAGGAGTCAAGCCCAAAGTTACTTCGACACCCTTATTGGCAATCTTTCCGGCATTGATATTATTAGCAAAGTAACCTGTTGATAACGGGACATCAATACTTACAATCTGATTCTTTGTGATATTGCTATAATAAGTCATATCCAAACGAATCTTTCCACCAAAAAAACGTAAATCAGCTCCGACTTCGAATGAACTTTGGTTCTGAGGTTTCAAGTTTTCATTCGGCAGAACACGAGGCCCGGTAAAACCAACCAGTCCCATGTGTGGGAAAGTATTGACATTACCCAGATATTGCAAAAAGTAAGTACTAGCTGGAGTATATTTAAATGCCAAATTGTACGGATCTTCGTCACTACCCACATTCGCATAACTTAAACGAATCTTACCGTAATTCAGGATGTCTTTATTCTCCATCAATTCTGTGAAAATAAAGCTACCGCTGATAGATGGATAGAAATAAGAACGGTTATTAATAGGCAGAGTAGACGACCAGTCATTACGTCCTGTTACATTAATAAAAAGCATATCTTTGTATCCCAAGCTAATATCTCCGTATAAACCGACAAGACGTTTCTTTTCATAATAATTCACCGGAGTAGTAGATTTCGCATTAGTATATGTATACAATCCGTCAACTACCAGGTTCTGAGCTTGTACATTTTCATTCTTCCATTCTTCCTGATAGAGATTATGACCTACCATCGCCTTAAAATGATAATCATTGGCAAAAGTCTTCTCATAGGAAACCATTAAGTCATTATTTATAATTCTTTTATACAAATTCCAAGTCTGAAACTTACCATTTAAGGCTCCTACAGTACCCTTTGCGTAAAGTTTACGTCTTCCTTCTGTATAGAAGTCAGTTCCGGCATTGTTAGTGATAGTCAATCCTTCAATCGGCTTATAAGTCAATGTGATATTACCGATCATACGATCCAGATTATTGGTAAATTTATTCTTATTAATAATCCAGTACGGATTATTACTTTTGCCTTCCGGATCCAACGTAACCTGTTTGCCATTTTCATCAATCCAGTTCTGCTTAATATCATGAATATCAATCGTTCTTGGCAATCCATTGATTAAAGGAATCAGCAAGTTGCTATCATTTGCCCCCTGTGCCGGACGACCTTCAGAATCTGAACGTATATATTGGGCAGAGATGCGTCCTGTGAAGTTGCTAGTAAAGTTCATACCTGCATTCACAGAGAATGCATATTTGTTATAGTCAGAACCTGGCACAACACCGGTCTGATTAGTAGAAGTAAAGCTCAAACGGAAATCAGCCTTTTCACCACCTCCGGCTACTGACACATTATTAATATAGCTCATTCCGGTTTCATAGAAATCCTTCACATTATCAGGATTTGCTTTCAAGGTCACTTTATCTCCTTTATAATCTGTAAATTGCTGATCTTGTACCGATGAAATCTTCGGTCCCCATCCATTCAGCATTTTTACATTATATACTCCGTAGCTACCTTGTGCATACTCATTCTGGAAATCAGGCAATTTAAGTACATTCTCAAATCGTGTTGAAGAGTTTACCGTAACAAATACCGGTGAATTCTTCTTCCCTTTCTTAGTAGTAATAACAATTGCACCGTCTTTTGCACGTGCTCCATACAATGCAGTTGCAGCTGCACCCTTCAATACGTTAATAGATTCAATATCGTCAGAGTTGATATCTCCTGCACGGTTACCTACATCGACTATACCATTGGTTCTGTCAGGATTGTAAGAACCATTGTCAATAGGAAGTCCGTCAATAATAAATAAAGGGGAAGAAACTGTGCCAATAGAGGAAGCACCACGAATCTGTATACTTGAACTACCACCTACCGTTCCAGACGACTGTGCAATTTGCAAACCTGCAATCTTACCGGACAATGAATTAAGCACATTACTTTCACGCGCTTTAGTTATCTCATCTCCTTTTACACTGGATACTGCATAACCTAAAGATTTTTCAGATCGCTTAATACCCATAGCTGTTACCACTACCTCTTCAAGATTCTGAGAATCAGACTTTAACAAAACTTTCAAAGTAGGTTTGATTACGACTTCTTGTGTTTGCATACCAATATACGAAATCTGCAAAGTCTTTGCAGAACTAATGGATTTATATATAACTGATAATCAGTTAGGTATATAGGGGATAAATCAGTAACACCAGTCGATATTTTATCAAGCAGAAATAGCTTATATATCTATTTGACAGTTAATTACCCTAATTCAGCTAATGTTTTACTCTCTTTTATGTAATACCACTTCTCTACCGAAATGAAAACTATTTATCTTATAATCAATATTATATCTATAAAACAAGGAGCTATTATAAACAAAAAATAGTATCATGCTATAAGAGGCGCTTTTATTTGTATACAATTAATCAGGTAATGGATGTTGCTAATTAAAAACATTGTCCCATTCATTTTTCTTTTAAAGGCAAGGAAATATTGTAAATATTGGAGACTGCTTATATATTGATCTGTCTTAGTTGAGGTTAGATTGCAAAAAAAGGCTGCTCCGATCATTGGAACAGCCCTCTCTATATTTAAACTCTTCTGTTAAAAATCGTCAGCAGGGAAACCTGTTCGACGGAAGCCTGAAACTTTATAAGTTAATCCATCTTCATCGTCGTCGAATTGTACCATATATACGATACTGTCAGCAGGCATACCACTAGGAGTTGTGGCAGCTTTTTCCAGTACCTTGCCATCAGTTATTTTCACTTTGGATTCATATGTTACATTATCCACAAAGCCTGTTGTCGAGAAAGTCCTCGCTGCATAATTCACGTTTACTTTCAGTTTATATTCCCAGAAGTTTCCTAAATCATCCAACCACATTTCAGTTTCACTGTTGCTGGCTGTATTGTAAGTACTCATTTGCAGATGTCCTGCTCCGAAAGGATCTTCTACTTCTTTCCCGTCAATAAATGCATTCACTGTCACCCACCAGTCTCCTGCCATTTTTTCAACAGCAGTACCACCTGGTTCTGTATCGTTGTCGCATGCCACGAATGTAAAAGCCAGTGAAGCTAAAAGTAATATCATATATTTCTTCATAATCGTATTTTTATTGTTTTACTATAATGTCAAAAGATAGCTGACCGGCATAAGCAACAGTCCATTTCAGAGTCCCAGTCGCAGGGTCCAATAATGTATTAGTCATTTGATCCATGGAATCTCCCCAACCTGCAACATAACTTTCCAGAGGAGTAATGGTATTATCATCATTCAATTCGAATTTGCCAACCATTGCATAGTCCGGTCCATAGCCAGCACGCTGGTCATACCAGCCTCCTAAGAAATCGCTGATATAAAAAATCCCCGGTTCCATCTGGAAAATCACAATCTCATATCCACTGAAAGCTACCACAGAAGGGGCGGTACGTTTGCTTCCTTCGGCTACGGTATAAATTCCGGATTTCAAAGGAGAAGCAGTATTATCTGCCACATATACTGTTCGTGTAAATGTTTTGGCAAAACCGTCCTCGTTGTATGCCGCATATACTAAATTGTAGATTCCCGGAGTGTTGACATCAACACTACCTTTTATCTGAACAGATTCAGTAATATCTTCTCCGTTCATTTCCGCATAATATCCCGGCTCCACAAAGGGTTGCCCTTTTTCTAAAACGATCTTTTCATCACCCTCTCTTTCCAACGTAACAAAATAGGTGACTTTAGAAGTGTCATCTGTTGATTTGTCGCAAGCTCCAAAGACAAACGGCAAACATACTAATATGCTGTATATTATATTTTTCATACGTAAAACTTACTAAGTTATTGGTTACTATTTGATATCCCACCAAACCGGAGTACTTCCCGGTACCCCTGCAGGAGTATTCACATTTTGCTGACGTGCGCTTAATGGATAAGTCATACGTTTCATCAGTCCACCCGCTTCCAGACCATTAGTCCATGGGGCAACTAACTCTCCCGGAGTGTATACTGACTCATTAGCCTGTATCTGTGCTGCTGAATAAGAAGACAGTTTCGGACAATCCGTACGACGAATCTCACTCCATGCTTCCATATGATTCATATAGAAAAGAGATACCCATTTCTGCATATAAATCAAGTTTAACTTGTCTGCCTGTGTAGAAGCAGCAGACCATGCACACGCTCCTTCCAAAATGGTATTCTCTTGACCTGCAAATCCACGAACGGCAAAGTCTGCAGTTACACCTGCTTCATAAGCACTCTTTGCATTCGCATCATCATTGTGAAAACGAGCATATACCTCAGCTATCAGGAATTGTAATTCAGCCTGAGTAAAGAAATAGACAGGTTTTGTGGCTCCGATAGAGTAATCAATCGCACTTACGTTTTTGTTTTTCCAGTTGTCAGTACCCAGAATGCTTTGCATATGTGTTTTTCCTCCGGGAAGTTGACCGACATACTTTCCATCCGCATCTGTTTTACTAATACCATAAGCGATTCGAGGGTCTCCCGTGCTGCTTAAATAAGATACTAACGGATAGGCAGCACAATGATTACCGGTCAAGCCGACCGCATTCGTATTATACCATGGATTCCGTTTGTCTGTTTCATCCAAGAAACAATCCAATTTCACGTCACCGGTAAAGAATTCGTTGTTTTGTACTAAGGTCTTCACTTTCTCTGTATACGAAGCCGCATCTATGTTGGCATCAATGAAACGCAGATACATACGGAGGCGAAGAGCATTGGCAAAACCTTTCCATTGAGCGATATTTTTGTTGAATATCAAATCCGGCACATCCATACCACTTCCATCCAAAGCAGCTTCTGCCGCATCTATCTCACCTAATATACCTTTATATACTGTTTCACCCGTATCCCACTTAGGTGTGGCATTGGCATTACCTTGCAGAGCTTCCGAATAAGGTGAGTCACTGGTATTATCTACCATTATCTGAAAGGCATATGCTCTCAGTATGGTAGTGGCGAATCGGTCGGCAGGGTTTGTGGTCTTTTCCAGCACCTGCTTTGCATCTTCCAAAGCTCCTGCAAACAGGATTCTATAAGAATAATCCATTTGTTGGGAAGATTCGGTAAATGTATATTCACATAGAGTGTTATACTGATTCGACTCCGGTTTCTGTTCATAGTACTGAGCGAAAAAGCCAGCGTAATTATAAATTTCTCCGCCTACCGCCGAAGCAATGGAAGCACTGATAGAGGGGAATATCAAATCCGCCGTCACCTGATCATTCATCGGGTAGTTCGGGTCGTCATTGATGTTCAGGTCGCAACCTGCAAACAATGCTGTTGTTGCTAATGATGCATATAATAATATTTTTTTCATTTTTATTCCTGTTTAAAATTTAACCATTAAGTTGAAACCGAAACGACGTGAGCTGGGATTAGCCGTGTATTCTCCATAGTTACCTTCAAGGTCGTTACCAAATGAAGTCATTTCGGGATCAATAAATGTATTGCTGGATGGAGTCCAGACAAATAAGTTATTGCCATATGCAGACACTTTTACTGCCTGGAAAGGAGTTTTTGCCAACCATCTTTTGGGCAGGTCCCAACCTAATACAACAGAACGAAGCTTGACGTATGATTTGTCTACCAGGAAGCAGCTTCCCATATCAGAGCCACCGTCGCCCCAGTATTTATAAATGTTAGAGCTTGTAATAGGAGTTGTATTTTCTACATAAGTAACGTTTTCTCCATTCACTATTTTATTTACTGAGTTAGGAACAATCAAAGGATTACGGTCATTGTAGGCAGTCTGTATCGCGTTACCGGTAAAATAGTTTATATCTTTAGTACGTGAATACATCACTCCGCCCTGACGGATATCAAAATCAATGCCTAAGCTTATACCTTTATATTTCAAGTTAGTAGAAACACCCATTTGATATTTGTTATTCATATCTCCGCAGATTCCGAATTCGCTGGCTTCAACCGGAAGACCTGTTGATGAATTTACTACAATACGTCCTTGCGGATCACGTTCGGCTACCTGAGCCTTGAAAACACCAACAGGCATGCCTGTTATAGCGTACATACTGGTACCTCCATTGAGACCATAAATCGTTGTAATGCCACCCAATTCTTCCGGTAAACTGATCACCTTACTCCAGTTCTTTGTGAAGTTCCATGTCAGTTCCCAACTGAAATCTTTTGTTCTTATCGGAGTGCCGCTGATCAGGAGTTCTATACCACGGTTACGAATCTTACCCAGGTTCATATTCTGTGCTGTATAGCCTGAAGCAGGGTCCATAGCCAAAGAGAAAATCTGCTTATCGGTATTCCTATTATAATAAGATACGTCAAAAGAGAGGCGGTTTTTGAAGAAAGCCATATTTAAACCGACTTCAGATTCTGTGGTCATTTCCGGACTTAATGTATTACTTCCGAGTACATTTCCTGCAGAGTAAGCGTTGACACCTCCTAGAGGGAAAGTCAGAGAACCGAAAGGTATTCTATTGGAAGATTGGGCATACACAGGATTAACCATATACACATCAGCATCGTTACCTGTTTTACCCCAGCTGGCGCGTATCTTACCAAAAGTTATCACATCTTGCAGATTGTCATTCAATAATTCGCTGAAAATAAAACTACCGGTAATACCAGGATAGAAGAAACTGCGATTTTCTTTCGGAAGAGTAGAAGACCAGTCATTACGGGCAGTAACCGTTAAATAGAGCATATTCTTCCATGAACCTTCAAACTGTCCGAAAACACCCATCAGACGTCTGAGTTCCATGTGCTGTTCTACTATAGGAGTTTTGCCGGAGTTCTTCAGATTAAACCATGTAGGAATCGTTAAATCATTAACTTCTGAATATTGATAAGAGACTTTACGTTCATTGCCATTGAAACCGACCAGTGCATTGATATTAAAATCGTTAACCGGCATATTGAAATTAACCATAATATCCTGGTTTATCTCGCGACGACGGGTTATCTGCTCGGAATATTGTCCGGTTTCACCAGAGAAAGGACTGCTGGAGCCCTGACCTTCTCCATTAGGAGTACCTTCATAATAAAGAGCGTACAGATTCGGTTTTCCTTTGTCACTTTGTCCTGTTGTAGTATCCAAGCCCATACGGTACGTAAACTTGAAGTATTTCAGGAATTCATAATCCAATTGAAATTTTCCGTAGAATCTTTCAGATTCATATTCATTCAAATAGTTATTCAAAATATAATAAGGGTTCATAACTCCGTAGGGGGTATAATAATATCCCGGAGTGTTGAACGGATCATTCTGGTCTTCCAGTCCTATTATGCTGATATCTCTTGGTGTCTGATATAAAGAGTTTAGCATAGACAAACCTTGTCCCGTAGTAGCAAAGTTATTCTTTTGATAAGCGTAATTCAGTGAAGAAGAGAATGTCAACGCTCCTGCCTTATGGCTGCCGCGTGCAGAAAAAGTATATTTATCGTAGCTGTCAGCATCTGTCGGGATCATACCATCATCGCTGATCTGAGAGAATGATACATAATAATCACTTTTATCTGTAGCTCCATTGAATGAAAGGCTGTTGCTATATCTGAATCCCGCATCAAAAAAGTCTTTGATGTTATCAGGCATTGCCACATAAGGTTTCAGTTTCTGAGAGTTGTTGTACACATTACCCCACAACTGCATGGAACCATCGAAACGAGGTCCCCAGGAACCGTTCTCCAATTCTGTATGGTTGCCGTTCCATCCCATACCAAATTCATTTTGAAATTCCGGCAGACGCAGAACAGTTGACCACTGAACTCCACCGTTATACTCGATTCCAACTCCTTTTTCTTTCCGGCCGCTTTTGGTAGTAATCATGACTACACCGTTGGCAGCACGGCTACCATACAAAGCAGTGGCCGCAGCACCTTTCAAAATAGTCATGTTTGCCACATCATCCGGATTGATAGCGTTGGCACCGTTTCCAAAATCATATCCGCTATTCAAGCCATCTGTAGAGTATACGGTAGAGTTATTCAAAGGTACTCCATCCACGACATATAGTGGTTGGTTGGTACCGGAGAGTGAGCTAACTCCACGGATAATGACCGAATTAGAGGCTCCGGGGTCAGATGAAGTGCTGGAAATCTGTACACCTGCAATTTTACCTGCCAAGCTTGACATCACATCAGATGTACGGCTTTCCGCAATTTTTTCTCCACCCACTGAAGTCGCAGCATAACCTAATGCTTTTTCAGATCTTTTAATACCCATTGCTGTAACAACAACTTCATCGATCTGTTGAGCATCCGACCTAAGTACTACCTTTAAATTAGGCTTAATCGCTACTTCTTGAGTTTGCATACCGATGTACGAAATTTGCAAAGTCTTTGCAGAACTAATTCTTTATATAAAGTGTTGATTATTATAATAATGAGAAATATAAACCTAATCGTCATATATGTTATTGTATCCATATATAAACGTGATAATCAATTATTTATCAGCATTATAACTACCCTTTTCTTTAACGAATGATACCCTGTTTCTATCCATTTCAATCATTTAGTTCATTCATTATAAGAAAGTTATGTCTTTATTTTATTTATATGAGGTATTATTATTGGATACTATTTTTATATTTCCCGAATATTTCTCACCACCAATCATAATGAATGATTACTTTTGGGGCGTGATAGTAGAAAAAGATCAAATCTGAAGAAAAGCATATTTAGTTATGGTATAATTCAAAATATGCAGAACCTGCTTGGGAGAATGACAAAAATCGGCAGGATTTTAAAACAGCAGATCTACGGATGAAATACATCTGTCCGTTTTTTGTTTCCTTGTGCTATATGATTACTTATATCAGCTTGCACCTTTGAATATAAAAGAAATATTTAGTTTCGATATGATATATTTCCCTGTGACAGGAAAGTCTATCAGTTAGAACAGAATTAGAAATTAAAACTACTTTTGGCTCTTCCTTTTAAAGCAATTAGATGTTCCTCGGTGAGTAACGATCTGTTCCTTTTAAAGGAACGGATCGTTCCTTTAAAAGGAAAGAGTCCTGACATTGCACTTTTTATGTATATTACAGTCATTTATATGCGACAAATCATTTGTAAATTGCATATTCTTACATTGATTTATGCATTATTTCTGCCATATTGTTAGATTTTGAATCAACTCTGTTGAAACCAATCTTAAAAACAGGACATTTCCAGACAATCACTGCCTAGCTTTTTGGTCTATTAGCTAATTTTGAATAGGCTGCTTTCTCAAGGTCATGCACAATAGTCATGTCCATGATATTTGCATATACCTGAGTTGTCTTCACACTTTTGTGTCCCAGCAGCTTTTGTACAGTCGTTATATTTGCACCACTATATATCAATAAGGTGGCGTTTGTATGTCGGGCTGTATGGAATGATATCCGTTTGTCTATTTCTGCCAGCTTGGCTAATGCATTCAAGTCTTTATTCACATTAGAGTTATCTTTCAGCTTGAAGAATCCGTTTAAATCGTCTTTGTAGTTCTCCAACACCCGCAGTCCTTTACCTTCAAATAATAAATATAAAGGAAGGCGCACATCAATACCTGTTTTAACAGATTTGTAAATCAGCCACGTCTCCTGATGGAGTTCGACAATATTCGCGGCAGTCAGATTTATAAAATCAGAGTACCGCAAACCGGCGTAACAACAAAATAAAAAGGCATCTTTTGACTTTTGTAACTTCGTAAACTTCCCTTCCAGATTCACCTCCTCCATTTTATTCAGCTCTTCCGGCGACAAGTGCGTATGACTTCCTTCTATGCTTTTGATTTTATATTTTCTGAAAGCATACTTCTGAATATCCATATACTCTTTATTTATAGCTACATTCACATATCGTTTTAAATGCTTCATATGCTTGGCAATGGTATTGAGATGATACCCCTTGGACTGCAGATAATTATCAAATGAAGACACAAATTCGAATGTCAAATCAGTGAATACAATGTCCTTTTTATACTCTTGCAGCAATTCTAAAGTGGAAAGATGATTCTGCCTGGTGCTCTCTTTTAAAGAAGAGTTGCTGACTTCCTCTTTAAAAAAGGTCAGAAATGAATTCCCATTATTTTCCGGTTTTTCAATAGAGTCTTTCAACGAATCCAAGGATATCGATCTTCTCTGTTGCCATAATCCCAGTTCTTTCTGCTCAATGTCAGCTATAAAATCATATAGCATTCGATTTAATGCATCTGAATTAGGATGGTTCTTTACCATTCTACGTTTTACGTCCCACTGGTCTGGTTTGAGGTACACCCTGGTTGAGAAGTACATTTTTCTCCTGTTTAAGTAAGCTTCTACTTGTACCAATGCCATTCCTTTTTTGTTCAGCTTCTTTTTTCTGTTAAACACAAGGCTGTAACTAATCTTCTTCATTCTATTGTCTTTTAGTTAATACTAAGAACAAAATAAACTAAGTTCTGTGCTATAATTAAGGTTGAACCTGCATTAATTTCTGCAAAAATTAAAATTCAATAATTAAGTATTTACATAACTTTAATTTAAATGCTATTTTTTTATCGTCATTTCTTCATAATAAATCAAAAAGAAACGTTTGCAGGGTAGTTTTATATCCAAAAACAAGCAAATAGAATGTTAATTACTACACTTTGCATTCACAAAGTGACATTTCATGCTTGATAAATCACAATATTTATAGCAAATAAAGATGTTTATCAGCATATTTTCGATGTTATAAATAACAATATGTTATATATACAACCTTTTTTTATCAAATTAATTGTTAGTTTCATATTTATTAATAATTTTGCAACTTGTTAGAGTATAGAGACAATTAATGTAAAGTTGAACTTTAAGAGAGAATTTATGAAAAGAAAATTAATGCTGTTATTGGCATGCCTTTTTGTGGGCATAAGCCTAGTAACTGCTCAGACTCAGAAAGTCACAGGCGTTGTGATTTCTGAAGAAGATGGGCAACCAGTTGTTGGAGCCTCTGTGTTGGTAAAAGGTACTACTCAAGGTACAATCACAGACATCGATGGTAATTTTAATTTGGCGAACGTACCAAGTTCTGCAAAGACTTTGCAGATTTCGTATATTGGTATGCAAACACAAGAAGTGGCAATCAAGCCAATGGTGAAAGTTACACTGAAATCAGATGCACAAAATCTTGATGAGGTTATTGTTGTGGCTTATGGTACTGCGAAGAAGTCTTCATTCACAGGATCAGCTGCTGTCATTAAGGCAGATAAAATCGTTTCCGGTTCCAAAGAATCTTTTGACAAGGCATTGTCCGGTAAAATGGCAGGTGTGCGCACAGCCTCAGCAACTGGTGACCCAGGATCTATGGCCGAAATCAACATTCGCGGTGTCGGTTCTATCAGTGCTTCTAAAAGCCCGTTGTATGTTATTGACGGTGTTGTAACAAAAGCTGATGACGACATGAACTACTACGGTAAGACTCAAAGCGTATTGAGTACACTGAATCCTGAAGACATTGAGAGCATGACTGTTCTGAAAGATGCCGCTGCTGCTTCATTGTACGGTTCACGTGCCGCAAACGGTGTTATCATCATTACCACAAAGAAAGGTAAAGAAGGAAAAACGAATGTCAGCTATTCAGGTGAAGTAGGCTGGAACAAGATGGCTGTAAATGCTTTCAATATGATGGGATCAGCCGACTTGATTGACTACACTCGCGAATCATTAGCCAACTGTCTGGTTACTTACGGAATAACAGATAGCAAACAAGCAGCATTGAACAACATAGATAACGGAGGTGATATGTTCATTCCTCTGCTCGACTCACCGGCTACTGTTGCTGACTTTATCCATGACCCATCCGGTAAAGTAAATACGAACTGGAAGAAAGAAATCTATCGTACTGCTTTCACTCAAGATCACCAGGTATCTATCAACGGCGGTTCGTCAAAGACTCAGTTCTATGCCGGAGTTGGCTACAATAAGAGCGAGGGTATCGTTCTTGGTAGTGACTTCGAACGTATCTCCGGTCGTCTGAACGTTAATCACAAAGTAAATAACTGGCTGAACGTAGCTCTCAAGCAAATGATAGCCGCTACATCGCAAGATGGTTTCCGCGATCAGGGAGACCAGGCTCAAGGAATGGGTACTTCTTCTCCGATAGGTATTTTATTCGCAATGGACCCGACTGCTCCGGTAAAGAATGAAGATGGTTCATATAATAAAAATGCAGCATGGGGTAAAGTTACCAACCCGCATCTGATGCTAGGTGGTAAAGACAGCGATACAGCTCTGGAGTGGATTCAGACCAAAATGTTCCGTAGCATGACCAATGCAGATGTAACAATCAAATTCTGTGATAAGTTATCACTTAACTCTATCTTTGGTTATGACTATGTAGACAACAAGCACTTTGAATATTGGGATCGCAACAGTGTTAACGGTGGTTCCGTCAGCGGAATGGGTTCTCGTTATACCTTCGAAAGCCGCGTAGCTACCAGCTCTTCTACATTAAACTACACGGATACTTTTAAAGATATGCACAATCTGAACTTGATGGCCGGTTTCGAAGTTGAAAACAGAGACCTGCTGCAGATTGTAACTGTTGCCAAACGTTATTCAAGCCACTATCCCGAATTGGCCAACGGACAACCGGACCAGGCTGCAAGTTCAACCTTGGGAGCCGGCATGATGTCATATTTCGCAAGTGGCAATTATAACTATGATAACAAGTATTATCTTTCTGCCAGTTTCCGTCGTGATGGTTCGTCACGTTTGAGTGAAGACAATCGTTGGGCTAGTTTCTGGTCTGTATCCGGTGCATGGAGAATGAGTAAAGAAGGATTTATGCAAGATATGCCGTTATTTACCGACTTCAAGATCAAAGCATCTTATGGTACAAACGGTAACTTGCCCTCAGATTACTATGGTTACATGGACCTGTATACAGGTTCCGGATACGGAAGTGCTCCTGCTATTTACTGGTCAAGAATGGCAAACGACAAATTAAGCTGGGAAAAATCCAAGAACTTCAATATGGGAATTGAATGGAATATGTACGACCGCGTAAATCTGTCTCTGGAATATTACAATAAGAAGACTACGGATTTGCTGTTCGAAGTACCTACTTCATTAATCACCGGCTTTGACTCCCGTTGGGAAAATCTGGGTGCATTGAAGAACGACGGTTTCGAATTGGAACTCAATTCTAAAAATATCAGCAACAAGAACTTTACATGGACTTCAAACTTCAACCTGACTTACCAACGTGCATTGGTAGACAAACTTCCTGAAGGAAAAGATATCCAGTATGGAGACGGAGAAATGTATCTGCACCGTGAGGGAGAGTCAATGTATACATTCTATCTGCCCGAATGGAAAGGTGTAAATCCTGAAACAGGTTTGGGAGAATTCTGGTTAGATCCTGAAGATCACTCAAAGGGAGTGGTAAATGACTACTCCGAAGCAGGTAAGGGAATTGTAGGAAAAGCATTGCCTGATGTTATCGGTGGATTCAGCAACACTTTCACATACAAAGACTTTGACCTGTCATTCCTGATCACTTATCAGTTTGGTGGTGACATGTTCGATTATCCGGGATATTTCTCTCATCATGATGGCGTAAGAATCGGTTCCATGAACCTGTCAGAAGATGTAGCCGGAAACTACTGGAAAAATCCGGGTGATAAAGTAGACAACCCGATGCCTATCTACGCTAACCCTTATCGTTGGGACAGATTCTCAAGCCGCACAATCAAATCGACTGACAATATTCGTCTGAGAGAAATGACAGTAGGATATACTCTGCCGGTATTGAAGAAGCACATTTCCAACTTCCGCATCTACTTCAGAGCAAACAATCTAGCTATGTTGTGGTCGAAGACTAAAAACATTGACCCGGATGTAGCGATCAATGGTTATCGTCAGGCAGATACACCGGCATTGAGAAGCTGTGTATTCGGCATTAATATCAAATTATAATCTATAAACAGACTGAATAATGAAAAAAATATATTTACCCATTCTATTACTGACGTTGGCAGTATCCTCATGCGATACTTTCGACAAAGTGCCTTCCAGTGAATGGCCTTCAGAAGGTGCTATTAAGACTCTTGAAGATTTACAGTTTGCAGTTAACGGTGTTTATGAGTCTCAGACTTCTTCTATAGACGCGGGAACTAATCCACGTGGCAGCTACGCAGGTGATTTCTTCTTGTACGCCGACCAAAGAGGCAGCGACTTCAAAGCCATCGGTAGCAATAAGCAAACAGTTGATGTATATGCCTACCAGGCTACTAAGAACAGTTCTGATTCATACTATTTCTACAAACGCTTTTATCTTTCTCTGGCAAGAATAAACAAAGTTTTGGAGGGAGTTAAGAAATCCGGTCTGGAAGGAGCTGAAGTTGATGTTCAGGTAGGCGAATTGTATGCTTTGCGGGCACTTTTCCACTTTGACTTGGCCCGCTTGTTCGCTAAACTTCCTTGTAATGCACAGGCCAGCGATCCGGGTATCGTATTGTCTACAGAAGTTTTCGAATCCGGATATACAGCAGAAAGAGCTACTATTGCGAAAACTTACGAAACCATACTGGATGACTTGAAGACTGCATTGGATAATCTCCCAGAAACCAGCAAGGTAGTAACTGCCGGTCATATCGACTATTGGGGAGCCCGTGCACTGAGAGCCCGTGCATATCTCTACATGAATGAGAACAGTAAAGCACTTGAGGACGCCAAATATGTAATCGAAAAATCTCCATACAAGCTGTACACCAGAGATGAATACGAAACAGTATGGACCAAAGTTGGAAGCAGTGAAAGCATTTTCGAGTTCCTGATTACCTCACTCTACAATGCACAACGTAACTCTCTCGGATTCTACACACATGCCGAAGGTTATGCTGAAGCCGGTATCACCGAGGGATTCAAAACTTTCCTTCAAGAACGTCCGGAAGATGTTCGCAGTACTCTGATTGCTGAAGAAAGCGACGGTGGAGATAACGAAGGCTGGTATATCCAGAAGTATCCGGGACGCGACGGAGAAATATATGTAAATAATCCGAAAGTAATCCGCCTGTCCGAAGTATATCTGATCGCCGCAGAAGCTGCATTAAAAGCAGGTGGTGCTGATCCTGCCAGCTATATCAATGACTTGCGTAAGCAAAGAATAGCCGGCTATGAAGACGTTGCTTCTGTTACTATCGATGATATTCTGACAGAACGCAGACTGGAACTTTATGGTGAAGGTCATAACGCCTGGGATACATGGAGAAACAAAAAGGCAGTAACGAATGCCCAGGTTCCGGCCGGTCCGATCAACTATGACGACTATCGTACCGTAATGCCTATTCCGGTTTCCGAGATCAATGTATCTAACGGTAAGCTGAAACAAAACGAAGGCTACTAATACACTGAAACCATTTTAATAACGAGCCCGTTTAACTTTAAGCAGTTAAACGGGCTCGCTTTTTATTTTCCATTTCCGAATTTACACATGAGTGTAATCTTATCCGTTCCTCCCCACAATACAGACTTCTACTTGCAGATACCGCTCAGCCCTTCTCTCACAATATCCGCCAATATCGGCTTCGCTCCACTCACAAAGCATTCCACTGCAATCACCATCAGAATCAATCCCATCAAACGCATCATCACATTATTTCCGGTCTCTCCCAGTACTTTCACCAGTCGGGTGGAAGCACGGAGAATGAAGAACGTCAACAGATAAATCAAAGCGATTGTTCCGATCAATATACCTTTCATGGCGTAAGTATGAGAGTCCTGCATCAAAACGATGGCGTTAGCGATAGCCCCGGGACCACACAACATCGGAATTCCAAGAGGAGTAATGGAGATGTCATCGGCATAGGTTTTAATCTCTTCGTCTTTAAGTTTCATCGGAGTATACCGTGCCTGAAGCATATCAAAACCAATCTTAAAGATAATTACTCCACCGGCAATACGGAAACCATTGGTAGAGATACCGAAGAATTTGAAAAGGAACTGCCCGGCAAAGACAAACACCATCAACGTTATAAACGACACGATGGTGGCACGGCGCACAATAGTCTGTCGCTCCTTATCTGTCATTCCGTGTGTCATGGTCAGAAAGACCGGCATTGTCCCCAAAGGATTGGTCAGCGTAAAGAACGAAGTAAAACAAAGTAAGGCAAATGGCAGAAGCGTACTATCCATGATGTTATCGTATTTTATACATTTATTAGATGCAACAAAAATACGACTTAATCCATAAAACCTACAATAAATTCATTAATTCTTTCAGTGAATGGATATGATAGGTAGGCTGAAAAGGAAAAGCGGTTCGTTCCGTCACATCATAGAAAGCCTGATGCATCCCTACCCCATGCGCTCCGGTAATATCGGCTTCCCAACTGTCACCGATCATTAACGATTCGCGTAACTCGGACTGGGTGGCAGATAAAGCAAAATGAAAGATTTCGGGCCAAGGCTTTAATACGCCAAGGTCCTCCGAAAGAATGATCTTCTTAAAATAACGATCTACTCCTGCCGAACGCATCTTACGCGACTGCAGCTCCCGGAAACCATTGGAAAGGATATACAAATTATATTGCGGCGCAAGATACTCCAACACTTCTTTGGCATGGGGCATCAGACCGCTTTTGGTAGGAATAATGGCAAAGAAATCTTCCGAGAAACGCTCAGCCAAAGCCTCATCCTCCACTCCTACTGCCTGTAAGGGATAAAAGAAACGCTGGCGGTTCAGTTCCTCCTTCGTCACCTTTCCCTCTCCATATTCAAGCCAGAGTTCGGTATTGCGTCGTTGATACAGTGTGTAATAATGATCGAACGAGTCAAAATAGCGGTCAAATGAATATTTCTGATATACTTCTTCAAAGGTGTCGCGTGCATTTCGTGAGAAAGCCCAGATGGTGTCATCCAGGTCAAAAAAGAGATTTTTATATTTCATTGGCTCCGTGATATATATAATATGAGAAATAAAAAAGCCAATGTGCTAATTTCTTGAATTCAGGAATCAGCACATTGGCAATTCTAACCAGGTATGTCTACCTTATTTTACCTGAATAACCAAGTATCTGGATACGCTCCAGAATTCGGCAGGATTAGTAATTTTCAAAGTCAGCTGACCTTTGTCATCTTTCACCAGTTCATAAGAACCTGTCGGATGAGTAGTCAACAACTCAGCACGTTTGGAGTACAACTTGATTTCTTTTGTTGTACGGATATCGATCTGAGTAAAATAATCCTTGTTGAAATCAGCGCTCTTCAGCACGTCACCGCTCTGAAGAATCTTCTGGGCTTTCAACTCTGATTTTGTTCCGAATACGAACCATGCGGCATTCAGACTCTTATCCTGTTCGGCAACGGTTTTAGCTTTCGCTTCGTTCTCGGCAGCCAAAGATTCTTTGGCAGCAGACAGGTCGCTGACAGCTGCATCCAGTTCCTGGATACGAATGTTCTTAGATGCCAGTTCAGTCTGAAGTTCTTCGATACGTTGTTGTTTAGCTTTCAATTCAGCAGTCAGAGCTTCTACAGCTTTCTTCATCTGAGTAGAGTTGTACTTGCTGTTTTTCAGCTGAGCTTCCAGTTTTGCAATCTGAGCTTTGTTTTCTTCCATTTGCTTGGAGATGAATTCAATGTCAGAAGCAATCTGTTGCTTGGCACTGGCTGAATTTTCGGTAATAGTACCACGCTGCAAGTCCACACGGCTTTCGGCAGCATTGATCTTACGGAATCCTTCCTGCACTTCATTGAAAGTTCCCATCATATCATCCAATTCAGCGTTACGCTGTGTCAATTCCATTAAAAGAGAGTCATTTTCAGCCTTAAGGTCTTTGCTTCCACCTTTAAAGTCACACGAAGCCAACATGGCTGCGCACATAAATAAAACTGCTAACTTTTTCATACGTTTACGTTTTACGTTTTTAAATGAAGTTATTTTAATCGTCTATTCCTGCTAATACTATCACAATCTCGCCCCGGGGCTCGGTAGCGGTAAAGTGTTCTATCAATTCCGCCAAACTTCCCCGAACGGTTTCTTCGTGAAGTTTGGAAATTTCGCGAGACACGGTTGCCTGACGTTCAGTGCCGAAATATTCGGCAAACTGTGTCAACGTTTTCAACAAGCGGTGAGGCGATTCATAAAACACCATAGTACGATGTTCTTCTGCCAATGCCTTCAGTCGTGTCTGTCGTCCTTTCTTCTGAGGGAGGAACCCTTCGAAACAGAACTTTTCATTCGGCAGTCCCGATGCTACCAATGCCGGAACAAAAGCTGTCGCTCCCGGCAAACATTGCACTTCGATACCGTTGCGCACACATTCGCGGACTACCAAAAATCCCGGATCAGAAATCCCGGGTGTTCCGGCATCCGAAATCAATGCCACGGTTTCACCTGCCTTTATTCTATTAACAACACTTTCCACCGTTTTATGTTCATTAAATTTGTGGTGAGATTGCATTGCATTCTTTATTTCAAAGTGTTTCAGCAAAATACCGGAAGTACGTGTATCCTCTGCCAAAATCAGATCGACCTCTTTCAGCACCTTGATTGCCCGAAAGGTCATGTCCTCCAGATTTCCTACCGGCGTAGGTACTACATATAACTTTCCCATAAACTTTTATGCTGATTGATTAAAATACTTTTTTAGCAACTCCAGAAAGTCGGCCATCGCCTCATTCTCTTCGTTTACGCTGACTTTCGAGGCAAGAAATGCCACGGCAGTCTTATAAGAACTCATGACTGATATCTGCTCGATAACACGATTCATCAGTTCGGGGTCTCCGCCGAATATCTCACGTGAGAAACGGAAAGAATCATTCAGGCTGATGGAATGACGTAATCCGGCAGCCATCTTTATGCTTTCGCCCAATACGGCAGCTTTCGGCTCCTCTATCAGAAGCGATTCGTCGTCTTCCGACTCATCTTCCGCTTCTTTCTCTTCCATTTCGTCTTCGACAACAGGTTCCTCCATTACAGTTTCTTCCACAGCAGTCTGCGTTTCCTGTACTATCACAGGTTCATCTTCTCCCGATGCTGTCGCTTCATTCTCTTCCACGACCGGTTCTCCTATCACCGGATATTCGATTTCCTCTATTACAGGGGCTTGTTCTTCAACAATGGGGGCTTCTATTTCCGCTTCCGCTACAGGAGAAGACGAGGCTTCCACCGGCACAGCACTTATCTCTTCCGACAACTGTTCCAAACGCTCCTGCATACGTAGGATGCTCCGCTTCAACAGTTCAGACAAAGTCTGAGTCGGCTCTTTAGAAAACGTATTCATGAGCAGCTTCAGCTCATGAACATCCAGCTCAATATCTGTTAATAGCTTCTGTTTCATTTCCATCCATTGTTATTATGGTGCGAATGTAGGAATAATTTATGCAATAACTTAAAATAATGGATAATTTAACAGTTCTTGTACATCGAATTGTTTACCTTTGTCCACTCATTTATTTAATCAAGAAAGCACAAAAATCACATGGTATTATTTTCAGAAGACCACATACAAGAGACCAGAAGAAGAGGTAGAATAGAGGTAATCTGCGGTTCAATGTTCTCCGGAAAGACGGAGGAGCTGATTCGCAGGATGAAGAGAGCCAAGTTCGCACGCCAGCGTGTAGAGATATTCAAACCGGCCATCGACACCCGTTATTCGGAAGAAGACGTGGTATCACACGACAGTCATTCCATCGCGTCCACCCCTATCGATTCATCGGCTAGTATCCTGTTGTTCACTTCTGAAATAGATGTAGTCGGCATCGACGAAGCACAGTTCTTTGATGACGGACTGATTGACGTATGCAGACAGCTTGCCAATAACGGCATCCGTGTCATCATCGCCGGACTGGATATGGACTTCAAAGGGAATCCCTTCGGACCGATGCCTCAATTATGTGCCATTGCCGACGAGGTCTCCAAGGTTCATGCTATCTGCGTGAAGTGCGGTGATCTGGCATCTTTCTCTCATCGTACCGTCAAGAATGACAAGCAGGTACTTCTAGGAGAGACAGCCGAATACGAGCCGCTTTGCAGAGAGTGCTACCTCCGTGCACGGGGAGAGGACGGACAGAAGATATAAACTCTATTTAAAACATATATGGAAAGAAAGAAGATAACATTCGACAGTTTTATACGTGGTTCCATCGGATGTGTACTGGTGGTAGGGATATTAATGCTTGTGGAGCGGCTCAGCGGAGTGTTACTACCTTTCTTTATTGCTTGGCTGATCGCCTATATGGTTTATCCGTTAGTCAAGTTTTTCCAGTATAAGCTACGGTTAAAGAGCCGTATTGTTTCTATCTTCTGCGCCTTGTTTCTGATCACTCTTGTCGGAGTATCCTTATTTTATCTGTTGGTACCTCCCATGATTTCGGAGATAGGCAGAATGAATGACTTACTGGTGACCTACCTCACCAATGGAGCCGGGAATAATGTGCCCAAGAATCTTTCTGAATTCATCCATGAGAATATCGATCTTCAGGCGCTCAACCGTATGTTAAGCGAAGAGAATATTCTTGCAGCCATCAAAGATACAGTGCCCAGAGTATGGTCTCTGCTTGCGGAGTCGCTCAATATCCTGTTCAGCATTCTCGCCTCCTTTATCATATTATTATATGTAATCTTTATATTGCTGGACTATGAAGTCATAGCCGAAGGATGGCTGCATCTGCTGCCCAACAAGTATCGTACTTTCGCATCCAACCTCGTACATGATGTACAGGACGGCATGAACCGATATTTCCGTGGTCAGGCACTGGTTGCCTTTTGTGTGGGTATTCTGTTCAGTATAGGCTTCCTTATTATCGATTTTCCGATGGCTATCGCTTTGGGGCTTTTTATAGGAGCACTTAATATGGTACCTTACCTGCAAATCATCGGTTTCCTCCCTACGGTCTTATTGGCGATCCTTAAAGCTGCCGATACGGGAGAGAATTTCTGGATTATCATTGCATGCGCACTGGCAGTCTTCGCCATCGTCCAAATCATACAGGATACTTTCCTCGTCCCCAAAATCATGGGAAAGATTACGGGACTGAATCCTGCCATCATCCTTTTATCCCTTTCTATCTGGGGTTCATTAATGGGAATGCTGGGCATGATCATTGCCTTGCCTCTGACCACTTTGATGCTTTCCTACTATCAACGCTTTATTATCAACAAAGAAAGAATAAAATATGATGAAGTAGAAACTACTGATAATCAAGAAACAAGCGATAAAGAGGAAAAATAATTGGAACTTTTTTCTACGAAACACTTGCAGATTAAATAAAAGTAACTACCTTTGCACCCGCAATCAGGAAATAACTGATTCGCAAATAAGGATTGATTCAGTAGCTCAGCAGGTAGAGCACAACACTTTTAATGTTGGGGTCCTGGGTTCGAGCCCCAGCTGGATCACTGAAAATCAAAAGAGTAATTTAAGAAAATCCCTGATAATCAAACATTATCAGGGATTTCTTTTTTCTGGCAGATAGCAAGAAACATCTGTTTCAAGTATATTATTACTTTTTCTGAAACTTGAAGGACTACATCCCTTGTATTTCTTAAAAAATTTACTCAAATGGCTTTCATCGGTAAATCCTAGTTCCTCGGCAATCTCACTTATTCTCATTTGACTATGTAACAATCTGCTTTCGACCAATTTCAGTTTATAGCTTAATATGTATTGCTGCATTGTTTCGTTAGTGTGTTTTTTTATATAACGTCCTAAGTAACTTTCAGATATACCGAAGTGCTGACTGATCTCTTTTGCTCTAATTTTACCTGTTTGATAGATATTTGCTTGGATATATTGAAGAATATCGAGAGACTTATCATCTGAACATTCATCGACCTGTTGAGGTAAAAACATAGCTATATTTCTTGCCACGACAATAATTATAGTATTTATCAACTGCGTGATAATCTCTTTACTGTACAGATTCCTATTTACATACTCCCGAATAATTGCTTCAATCATTGGTTTCACTAATAACTTATCCACCTTATTTCTAAGGATGCAACCCGGTTGATGATTTGCATGTTGCAAAATAAATTCTAATCTCTGGATATTCTCTGAACCAAATATGGCTGAATGTATATAGATGTCATTAAACTTGATGTTAATGAATTTTGTAGTTGTGTGAATCTCAAAGGAATGAGAATCATTTGGAGTTATCAAGAACAAGTGTCCATCATGATATGGGAACATATTATTGTTAATCCATTGAATACCCGTTCCTGTTAAGATGTAGACTAGTTCAAAAAAAGTATGCTCATGCTCAGTTAATAACGATTCATTATGCTCGTTAAAGCTGATCTCAAATGGTTGATGAAGATTTTCTTTTTTCATACCTCAAATATAACACATAAAGCGGAATTATACTAATATAACGAAAACATATACCTATAATTGAAACAAAATAGGTATAACTTTGCCACAAATCAAAATTAGATTACTTATGAACTTTTTTAGAACTATCAAAACAACGTTATTCAGCAAGAAACAGAAAAGATATAACCGAAATAGTTTCAATCTTATAAACGTAACAATTATGAAAACAGAAATGGAAAAATGTCTGGCTGGTGAATGGTATGATTGTCATAACCAAGTTTTCTTGGATTTAAAGACCCGAACACATAAGTTATTGATGAAATATAATTCATTACCTTATGAGGATAAAGAAGAAAAACACAGCTTGCTAAAAAAGATGCTAGGTAGTATCGGAATGAAAGTTTCGGTTGCCAGTCCATTTATTTGTGATTATGGCTGCAATATACATATAGGGGATAATGTTACTGTAAATACCGGTTGTACCTTTGTGGATTGTAATAAAATCACTATCGGAAGTAATGTTCTTATTGCCCCTAATGTTCAGCTTTATACAGCAACTCACCCTATTGATTTAGATGAACGGCTAGCGCCTGTTGAAACAGAAGATGGAATAAAACGAATTCGCCGCACTTACGCTTTACCTATTACAATTGAGGACGGATGCTGGATTGGTGGCAGTGTAGTAATCCTTCCAGGAATTACAATTGGTTACGGTAGTGTAATTGGAGCTGGTAGTGTTGTAACAAAAGATATTCCCGCAAATAGTTTAGCTGTTGGAAATCCATGTAAAGTGATACGTCAAATCAATCAAACTAAGAAACTATGATAAAATTGGTAGCTTTTGATTTGGATGGTACAATTGCCGATACAATCCCAATGTGTATCGAAGCCTTTAAGCAGGCAGTATCTCCCTATGCATCAAAAATATTGTCAGAAGATGATATTGTGAAAACATTCGGACTTAATGAAGAGGGAATGATTAAAGAGGTCGTTTCAGAAGATTGGGAAAAAGCTCTGATTGATTTTTATGTGACATACAAAGAAATGCACACAGTCTACATTCAACCATTTGTGGGAATAAGAGAATTGATAACAGAGTTGAAGGAAAACTCAATTATTGTATCTCTAATAACAGGTAAAGGTCAAAGGAGTTGTGATATTACGCTTCGCCATTTTGAAATGGAAGCTCTTTTTGATGATATCTCAATCGGGGCACCTGATAGAAATACAAAAGCGGAATCAATGTCCCAATTAATGTCAAAATATAATATCCAGCCATCCGAAATGGTATATATTGGAGATGAATTTTCCGATATAACGGCTTGCAGTAAAGTTGGAATACGATGCTTATCCGCCGCATGGATAGCCTCACTATCAAAAATGAAAAAATTAGAGAAAGTAAATCAAGGATATGTGTTCAGCTCTATTAAATCACTTCATTCTTTTCTAAAGAAAGAAGCTCGTTTAGTTTAGATTCATATTCGTATATTGGTCGCCCCCTTTTAAGTTTACACTCGAAGGAAAAACTTCTTATAAGCTTTAAGATATATCATGGCAACAATGCCATAACAGCTGATGCTAAACCTTATACCATTAACAAAATATCGGATCATAGTAACACTTTCACTTAAGTTTATGTCAGAATGAACCTCGAAAAGAAGATAAAAGCCATCAATCTCACCAAAGGGTGTTTAACTGAAACAAGAAAAGAAATGAAGAGAGAAATTACTCTTTCCCTATTTTTGATATTATGCATATAGTAGTAAAATGCCATTTAGGACATCTTTGTTTATCCTATTATAGCGGATTTTGAATATATCAGCACGAAATTGATGTTTTTCAATCGAATTATTCGTTTTTTTAGATAGTATCATTAAATTTGCGTTGAAAACAAGATTATTAGTCTCATGACAGATATAAATAGAATTAAATTAGTATTAGTTGAGAAGAAAAGAACAAACAAATGGCTTGCAGAACAATTGCAGGTCAATCCTACAACTGTCTCAAAGTGGTGTACAAACACATCACAACCTGATTTATATACACTGACCAAGATAGCTGAACTACTTGAAGTGGATAGAAGATATTTATTACATCATAGCTGATATAAAAACAAGTTACAAAATGAAGAAATATGATATTTGTCCATTTAATAAAATAAATAAGGAAAAGCCATTCACTTTTTATGTTGAATTTTCAACTAAAGAAGAAACTAAAGCACAACTGGATTTGTCCTCTGATCAAGAGGGAATCTCTGTTGAATTGAGATGGCACGATGTTGTCTGCCAACTTAAAGAACATGAAAACGATGAAGTATTGTGAGAAGATGAATTGATAATTCAATAAAATGTCAGAAAATAAAAAATTGATAATAGGACTAGTTGATGCAGATTTAATGGATGGCGGCACACGTCACCCAAATCTAGTTATGCTCAAACTAGCAGGATTTCTTCATGATAATAATATTCCTTTTGAATTAATAGAAGATGAGAATGATGATATTGAAAAATATCATTTGGTTTACATCTCAAAGGTTTTCACCTTTACTAAAGATCCTAAATTCCATAAAAATACCAAGTTAGAAGGAAAGGTGGATAAATTCCGATTTGGTGGTACAGGTTATTATGCAACGGAGACAAATATTAGTAAATTTCGCAAATCCAGAGCAGAAGATATGTCTCAACTTGAAAATGATAGTTTTCTAAACCAATATCCTAACAAAAGGGGTGGAAGGAAAACAATGGGTATAGATATGGAAAGACAAATGCCTTATTATCATTTATATGACAAATATGTCAAAAGAAAAATTGAAGAAGGTAAAAAGAAAACATATTTCAAGGATTACCTCGACTATTCTATAGGCTTTCTCACAAGAGGATGTTTCCGTCATTGCCCATTTTGCGTGAATAAGCTGGAAAAGTCAATACTACCCTATTCTAAACTTGAGTGGTTTATGGATTCTGAGAAGGATGAAAACGGAAAGTTAGTTAGACCGTACATCTATTTATGGGATGATAACTTTTTGGCTGCTTCACCTAATGTATGGAGACCTCTTCTTAAAGAATTGATGGATACAAAACGTCCATTCCAATTCCGACAAGGTTTGGATGAACGAATTATTGCCGAGAGCGAATATGGAGAAGAAATCGCAGAGACATTATCAAAATGCAAGTATCATGGAGACTACATTTTTGCATTTGATAACTGGAGTGACAAACCAAAGATAGAAAAGGCACTTAAAATATGGAAGTATTACAATAAAAAAGAAACAAAATTTTATTTATTCTGCGGGTTCAAGCTCAAGCATAATAGTGATGAAAAACTATATACTGATGTTTGGGAAATATTTCAAAGAATAAAAGTGTTGATGCAATATGGCTGCCTTGGCTATATTATGCGACATGAAGACTATCATAATCACCCATTGAGCAATATTTATGTACAGATTGCTAGATGGTGTAATCAGCCAGGCTTTTATAGAAACCTTTCATTCTGGCAATTCTGCTATAAGAACCAAACATATTGGGAGGAGCATACGCTTGGCTTACAGCTGAAAGATAAATTGAAATCTTACGAAGATTTTCTTGTCGATTACAATAATGGTTATTACAACGATAAAAAAATATGCCTGCCGTTACAAACGATTATTTCATTCTTGGATAAGTACAGCGAACATAAAAAAGAGCTTCTAGAGATGTTTAATTATCGACTAAAAGACTTAGTTAACCCCAAATTATGGGAGAGAAAATAGATTAAAGAAAAGAATATGGATTGTAAAGAATGCCCCTTTGATGATTCCTTTTGGAACAGCGTTTTAGAAACAAATGAAAATAGTGAGGAATTGATTCGGTTGTACTATAACCACAGCCTCTCTTTATCTTGTTTAGACAATAATCTCAAATTATGCGGCGTAGACTCACTTGCTGCATCCAAAATTGTATTGTCAGTTTTAGAACGATTCACTTGTCATCAAATAATTGATATACTGAAAAACAATTTCAAACCATACGAAATAAAAGCCAAGGATATCCCACAATTCAGCAGCTTCGATGATTGCTATTATAAAGTCGTTGAATATCTGGTTGATTCTGGAATGTCAGATATATCATACGATAAAATGGGGTATTTCTTGAGAGAAGTACCAAGAAAGTTGGGTGCAGACAAGAAATATGGTGAAAACCATGCAAAAATTGCTTGCATGCTCGGATTTTGCTCCATCACTCGAAAAAGCACATTTGGAATTAATATTACTCCATTTGGGCAATCTTTTTATGAACTAGAAAAGGAGAAAAAGGATAAACTTATGCCTAAGTTATGCTTATTTATTCCTATGATTCAAAACTATTTTGTTCAAGGTATGAACCAGAGCAAACTTGATGAAGAGTTATCAATTCTGAGCCCTTCCACAATTATTAGAAGACGTTCCAACGTCAATACAATAATATCCATAATATCAGATCAGTTAGATAATGAACTATACGGAACTAACAATTAAAAGTTGCTATGAATCTGGTGTAGATAATATAATTGAAGATTTCTACGAGCCAGTGTTAAGCCTATCAGTTAAATATGATAGGATAGCTGGCTTTTTCTCATCTTCAAGCTTGGCTATTGCATCTAGAGGCATGGCAAACTTCATTAGAAATGGTGGAACAATGAGATTGATTTGCAGTCCTATTTTGAACGAACAAGATGCTGATATTATAAAAAAAATATATGAAGGTCAATTATTTCTGTCATCAGAAGAGTTGGGTATAAAACTTAATTCAATAGAAGATGAATTCGAGTCAAACCACGTAAAGGCTCTTGGTTGGATGCTGGCAAATAATCTGTTAGAAATCAAACTTGCAGTATTAAAGGATGAAAACGGAGATATCTGTACTGCAAATCAGTTATCCAAGAATGGTATCTTCCACCAAAAGGTTGGCATTATGCAGGATTTTGATGGAAACAACCTTTCATTTAGTGGTTCTATCAATGAAAGTGCAACAGCATGGGTCAATAATGATGAAGAATTCAAAGTATTCAAAGAATGGATGGGCATGGAAGAATACTACGAAAAGGACAAAAATCGTTTTGATGCCATTTGGAAGAACCAGAGAAACAATGTTCAGACCTTTGATTTACCAACAGCAATCAAAAATGACCTTATTGACTACTCCAAAGACTTCAATGTAGATTCTATAGCTATTAAAAACTATAAAAAAACAAAAGAGAGAAGAGAATTATTATCTAAAATATCATTGTTCCCCTATCAAAAAGAAGCATTGCTTCTTTGGAAGAAGAATGACTATAATATGCTCTTTGAAATGGCTACAGGAACAGGTAAGACTAGAACGGCGATAACAGGTTTAAACCATCTAATGTCTTTGTGTGAGAAGTTAATTGTAATAATAGCATGCCCTCAGAATACCCTCTCCGTTCAATGGATGGGCGAACTTGAAAAGCTAAACATCAATGGAGATAAAACAGAAATCATAGATGGAACAAATCCAAAATGGCATTGCACTCTGGGAAGTCTATTAGCACAGAATAGTGCCGGTTTCGCAAATCATTGTATTATCTATACTACCCATAAAACGGCAAGCTCCTCAAGATTTATTGAGATTATAAAAGAAAAACGCGATAAGAACGTAAAAACACTGTTTATTGGTGATGAAGTACATTGGCTTGGTGCAAGCCAATATAGAAAAGCATTACTGAAGGAATATGATTATCGAATTGGGTTAAGTGCTACACCATCACGATGGTTTGATGATGATGGCACACGAATACTTGAATCTTATTTCGGAAATAATCATTTTGAATTCACAATTAAAGATGCCTTGTTGAATGTCAACCCCATAACAGGCAAACATTTTCTTGTGAATTACTACTACTATATTAATCATGTCCAACTTAATGAAGTTGAAACCGAACAATACAAGAAACTAACTAGTAGAATAATAGCATTACTTAGTAGTAAGGGCAATAATTCCGATAATGAATATAAATTTGAAAGGTTAATAGAGCAAAGGGCAGATATAATTAAGAATGCAGAAAATAAATATGATGTGTTTGAAGATATTATTGGTAAACTTAAGCAAGAAAAGAACCTGAATAATTTGATAATCTTCGTATCACCCCAACAAATCGAAAAAGTAAAGGAAATACTTGCAAACAATAATATAATCTTCCATAAGCTAACGCAAGAAGAAGGAACACGAAAAGAAGCTAAGTATTGCAATAAATCTGAACGTGAATACATAATTCAACAATTCAAGACAGGAAATTATCAGGCATTGATTGCGATAAAATGCCTAGATGAAGGCATTGATATACCTAGCGCAAGCCGTGGCATATTAATGGCAAGTAGTACAAACCCTAGAGAATATGTCCAAAGAATTGGTCGTATAATCAGACAAGACACCAATAAACAGTTCGCCTATCTTTATGATATATGTGTCGATAGTATAGATGGAGATGAAGAATGTAATACAATAGAGAAAAAAATACGAAATAAGGAGCAACTTAGAATGAAAGAGATTGCAGAAAATGCCATCAATTCTGTAGATGCTCTTGAACATATAATTCAATTTAATTAATTCAGAATATGGCTATAAACAAAAAAATCATCGACAAACTCAAAGAACGAATTGGTGACAATCAACAAGTTATGAAAGAGTTGACAGGGCTGCTTTCTAGTGTAGAAGAAGGAAAACAGCCAAAGAGAATTATAGAGAAGATTTTACCCAAAATACCCAAAAAGTAGAATACATGAGAATTGAGTCACTTATAATAGATAATTATAGACAGTATCAACATGCTGAATATAATTTCGTCAAGACAAATAATGCAAATGATATGCATATCGTTTTGGGTTCAAATGGTGTAGGAAAAACTAATATGCTTAATTCCATTACTTGGTGTCTGTATGGTAAAGAACTACACCTAGGGGATAAGAATACAGCTGCCCCTATGCTTAACAACAAGTATGTAGATAAGCTAAGGCAGAATGGTATAAGTAACGGAAATCTTAAAGTTGCAATTATTCTATCCTCCGATGAAGATGCAATATCTAAAATTAAGGTTACAAGAAACGCATTATTCAAAGTCAGTTCAAATAATATCATGATAATGAATGATGAAGTAAAGGTTATGTATCTTAAAGATAGCGAATGGCAAGGTGTTGATAGTGAAGAAGAGGCCAAAAGTCTTATCCATAAGTTCGTACCTGAGAACATAAATGAGTATATCTTCTTTGACGGTGAACAGCTTGAGAAATATTTTCAAGAAAAACAACGCGAAAATATTCAAAACGGAATTAAGGAGCTCACACAATCTTCTATTCTAGAAAAGACGGCTAAAGCATTCGATACCTATATTACCAATGAGTTAAGACCAAAACTTTTGAATAGCGGTGATAATGAAGTGGAATCATGTCAGAAAATGGTTGACCAAACTCAATTCAATGTTAGTACACAAGATAATGTAATCAATGAAATAAAAAAACAATTAGAAAAAAGCTATTCTAAAATTGAAGAACTAGATTCTAAAATACATGGATTTGAAGGTATAGCAGAAAAAAGAGACAAATTCTATAAGTTAGAAGTAGAATCAGACGAACTGCAAAATAAAAGGGCAGAAAAAATAACAGAGATGATGAAATTTGCTAGGGAGTATTATCAATATATGGCATTATATCCAGCAATGAAGTCAATCTATGATTATATTCTATCACAAGACAAAAATGGAAATCTTCCTCCAGTAATTGATAAAATTCTATTAGCTAAAATTCTAAATGCCAAACATTGTCTTATTTGTGGAAATGATTTGGATGATGACCATGTTCATGATGTAGAAGATTTATTAAAGAGTTTACAAGTTGGTACTGCCACTTCGGCAGAGTTAAATAGTTGCAGGTCTGCACTACGAAGCTTCTTTGATACAATTAAGAGATATCCAGAGAAGAAAAAACAGTACATTGCAACATTCAACGAAATAAAAAAGAAAATCGAAGACAACGAAAAGGAATATTCAAAACTAGATGAATACCTTAGAACTGTTCCCAACAATGAGGAACTAGCCGCCTCAATTAAAGAAAGAGATGAGTATAAAAAGACAGTACAATCTCTAACAGAGAAAATAGGAGCAGAAAATGTTGCTTTAAATACAGCAAAAGAGGCCTTAAAGAAGGCAGAAACCAAATTAGCCAAAGCTCTTGAAGAAAACAAGAAACTGGCAGAATTGAACACTCAGATTGACTACTGTAAAAGAGCCAAAGTAATTTTGTCAGAAATTAGAGATGAGATCCTTAATGAATGTAGAAGAGATATACAAAGCGAAACCTTTGAAATATTTAAATCCCTTCTTTGGAAAAAGGATACATTCTCAAAAGTTGAAATTTTAGAGGATTACACCTTTAAGTTATTGGATAAGTACGGAGAGCAAACCTTGGGTTCTAGTAGTGCTGGAGAAAGAGTTCTATTAGCTTTGTCATTTACTCTTGCACTTCAGAAAATCTCGAAACATGATTCATTGTTATATATTGATACCCCAATAGGCCGTGTAGATACAGAAAATCGTATCAATTTTATTGATGCATTGATAAAGGTGTCTCAAAGCAAGCAGGTTATTCTTACTTTCACGCCATCAGAATATGATTATAATGTATCAAATAGACTAAATGGGCAATATAGTACATTTATAGATTTGACTATCGATGAGAATGTAACAACATTAAATACTAAGAATTATGGCTAATAAAGTAATAAACATTGCAACCAAGTATAATGAAGGACTGGTTGTAAATCTAGATAAAAGTGATTTCTTTAGACTTGGCAAAGATAGCTGTCAAAGAGGTGAATTGTTCAATTTTGCTTTAGCATTAGGTGTTCATCAAGGTTATCCATCTGAAATTGACAAAAAGGTGGGTTTTATTCGAACAGAATCAATTGGTAACAATAAATACCTTTATGAGTCGGTATACTTTAAGGAGAAAATTGAAGGTAATCTCTCAAATATCGATAAAATTACAGATGAAAATGATATCATTAATACGGTTGAACAATATGTAAATACTGGGCTTAATGTGCTTCAAGATAAGAAGAATAGTATAAGCGAAGAAGAATTCATGTATTCTCTATTTACAGAGATGGATGAAATTTACAAGGATTTTGCTGAAGAACTAGATGTTTTATATAAATGATGAAAATCAGTAGTTGAAAGCTCAACTCTGATTCATGCTTTAGAATAAAATTAAAGGCAACCAATTCATTGCGAGTTAGTTGCCTTTCTTATATCTTTTAATCCCCCTCTAAAAGTAAGCTCCCGATAAAGTCCCCATATAAATTATAGAATCGCTATATACATCTAATAAGTTTATAGCGATTCTCTGTTTATAATATGCTTTTCATTAGAGTATTGTTAGATTTCTTTGGATTTTCTCAGTTTCCAGTAATTGGGTAGCAACTCTTTTAGGTCTTTTCCTTTATCCCTTGTGTAATATGGCAACCAGGCAATTATATCGGTAAGCCATTCTCTGGGGTTAACTTGAGATGCTTTGCATGATGCCAACAATGAACAGATGACAGCTGTGTTTTCCGCCGCCTCATGATTCCCGCAAAACAAGAAGTTTTTTCTCGATAAAGCTATTGGCCGGATTGCATTTTCAGCCAGATTATTATCAATTTTGAGCCTGCCGTCTTTGAGGTAATTTCTCATGCGTGGCCAAAGGGTATAGGCATAGGCGATGGCTTGTCCCATCCGGCTTTTAGGAAGCACTTTCGGATAGGTTGTTTCCATCCATTGTTCCAGCTCGTCAAGAATAGGAAGAGCCTGTTCCTGCCTTTTTGACATTCGCATTTCAGGGGATATTCCCTGTATGTCGGCCGCCTGCTCTATCCGGTAGAGTTCCTGTATTTTGGCCAGAACGTATTCAGCCTGAGACTCATTTTCCTCTTTGGCGGTCTCATAATGACGCCTGATATGGGCAAGGCACCCCACAAGGCACACCCCTTCCTTACCTTCAAAGACGTTGTAGGCCGCATAACCGTCACTTTGAAGATATCCTTTAAATGGTTCCAATAAGTTCCGTGCCGTTTCCTGTGAACGGGAACCGTCATCATAATGAAAGAATACTAATCCGGTGGTTACCGCCCTGACCATCCACAGGTATTCCCTGACAGCTTTGTGGCTTTGCTTGTTGATGACAGGCAATGTGGTTTCATCCACCTGGATGTAATCGACTGCCAATACCTGCTTCTTGAGTTCATCGTACAAAGGCTTTAGCAGCTCACAGACGGGTTTGAACCAGCCATGAAGCGTGTTTTCCGGGATTTTCAAACCTAAGTGATGGAACTCCCGTATCTGACGGTAGAATGGAACGTGATATTCATACTTTTGCAGGAGAATTTCTGCCAGCAGACTGGCACCCGGAAGTCCCTTATAAATAGGCAACAGTGGAAGATCGGCTATTACGATACCCCCCTGATGTTCCTGGGGTAAAGCGGTATTGTCTTTCAGTCCATATTTGGGACGTATGATTTCCTTTACATATAATTTACCCGGTTCAAACTCAAGTGTACGCGTACGTTCCTCGCCAATCCGTTTATACTTTGTAAGATCCAGGTCTTGCGGTTCTATGACAACTTCCACAACCGGAAGTCCTTCCAGCAGTTTACGGTTCTGCCGTTCTTTCTTTTTAGTAACCATAGGTATTGTAGTTTGTCCGACTACAGTTTCTTCCAAAGGTTCCGGTTCTAAAGATTGGGCTGGCTGTTCAAACAGGGATAGCTGATTTGGGTCCAGACGGGATAACTTTTCACTCTTACGACCAAAAAGTTGTCGGTTCAGCCACGCTATCTGAGCCAGCAGTTCATCCAGTTTGTTTTGTAACTGTTCATTCTGCCGGGTCAGCTGTCTGATGGACTCGGACTGACTGGCGTTAGTCTGTTGGAGTGTGGCTACCAAAAGTTCTAAAGTTTCTGTCTGAGTCATTATTTATGAGGATTTTGAACAATACAAAAATAAGAAAAAACTCTTACTTAAACAAGGTCTGATCCATTGAGTTTCATTGTTATATATCACTTTTTCGTAACGCCTTCAATCGCTTGAGCCTCTTAGCGGATCCGTTATTGATTCCTTCCACCATCATGACCAGGTCACGCCATTCCATGGGGTATGATTTGCTTTGCTGATCATATTCGGGCAAGCGGAAGGTGCCTTCCTCCAGCCTTTTTATATACAGGACAAGACCGCCATCTTCTGCATGCAGAAGCTTCATCGTGGTCCGCTGGCGGTTTATGAAAATGAATACGTCACCTAAACGGACGTCGTAGCCCATCTTGTCATGAATGACTCCACATAGTGAATTCATGCCTTTACGCATATCTGTCTTGCCCGGGCAAAGGAAGTAGCGCATCGTATCATTCAGGCAAAACATGATGACCGCAAATTTGAGTGAGTAATTGCATGGCAGCATGGGATTCAGCCATACCACTGAAGCGGGCTATTATGCCACCAGGAAACTCTATTCGAATCTCCCCGGATCCCATAGCTACTCTATCATAAGACGGGTTGGAAGTAGACGGGGAGGTCAAATTGACAGGAGCGAACTCTTCGGAAGGGGATCTTTCCGCATGATAAGGTCGTGAGAGACCAAACTTCCCTTTCCAATAATAAAAACTAGATTCGGTATAGGCTTCATTAACACAGAAGTCTTTTATCGTCAAACCGCTTCGTTGCTGACGGGATAGAATTTCCAAGAATTCTTCTTTGCTCATTTTTCGCATAATCTTTTTTTTACGCAAAGATCGAGCGAAAAAAGATACTAGACAACGGGCAGTTTATCGGGAGCTTACAGAGAATCTAAAACAAATACAAATGTCGAAATCATACAATAGGAATCCTATACGATTGCTTATATTTGCACTATCAGATCGTTTTTCAACAGATACCCTTTCTAAATATGTACAAAGAATACTTACCATGCCATATACTTGCTCCTTACGTTGATAGATATTGGGAATTCAAAGGCCAAACAGAACAAGGTATGCAAATAAAATTATCTACAGATGGATGTACGGACTTTATGTTCATATTAGAAACCACTGTTAATCATGGCATTATGATGCAACCTTATCATTCTTATTTTATTGGTCCCATGAACGTCTGTTCGACATTAATAACATCATCAGGTACTATCAATACATTTGGAGTTCGCTTTCGTCCATTCGGACTATCCTGTTTTATGAAAATTCCTCTAAGCGAATTAACAAATATAAGGGTTAGTGTGAATGACTTAGATACTATTTTCAGCGATTCTTTTGCTGAAAGGTTATTCGAAGAACAGGGTATTCAGTGCAAGATTAATTTAATAGAACGCTATTTGAAAGAACACCTATATAAAAGCAGCCATACAATGGATGCACAAATCGCATATGCTGTGAATCAAATAAATGCGCATGAAGGTAAGATATCCATAAGCCATTTAATGGATGAAGTTAATCTTTGCCAGCGACATTTTGAACGAAAATTCAAGTTACATACAGGTTTCACTCCTCAAAAATATAATAGTATAGTAAAATTCAAGAATGCGATTAAAATATTGAGGAACGAATCATTCGACAACCTTTTATCAGTAGCAGTAAAAGCCGGATATTATGATGCCTCTCATTTATCAAGAGAAATAAAAAAGTTATCAGGTAGTACTCCAAATTTCTTTTTATCATTGCCACTCGATAATGAGACTACTATCATTTATACAAAATAAAAAAAGTCGAATTCATCCAATACCCGTGTCTTACTATCCTTTATATTTGCAGCATTAACTAAGTATATAAACAGTAAGAACATGAAACTTTGGAAATATAGTGGGAGATTTTTAACAGCAACAGGAGTCATTCATACGATTTATGCACTATTTATCGGAAAAGATGCTTTTTCGGAAATGCTCAGAAATGGATTAGTAAATTCTATTGGAGAGAATTATAGTCAAGGTTTCGCCTTTTGGTTCTTGATCTGTGGAGTAATACTTATCCTTTGGGGGCAAACGCTTCAATATTATATCAGAAAAGAACAAAAACCGGCACCCGTATTTTTAGGTTACTCTATTTTACTGCTTACCATAATCGGTTGTATTATTGAACCTGCCTCCGGTTTCTGGCTCTTTTTGCCGCAAGCAATTATTATTATTTATTCAAATAAAAAATAGGATTGTGATATCCTTCTATTTTGAAAAGAGGGCAGACTTGTGCCTGCCCTCATAACCATTAAACAAATCACATTCGAGTCTTAAAGACCTACTAGCGATTCTGGTTTTAGAAACTCTGCTCAAGGCAGAAAGCGTACACACCTATACAATAGAACACTGCATAATAGCAGCATTAACTAGTCACACACCACCAAACAGATCGTTTAGAATTAAAGGTATGCGAATGGTGTGAGTCCGGCTACCGCTTTATATCAGACATCTTGAAATGCCGGACATTTTTTCCTTGGGGAATATTCAGATGTCTGCAAAATCTTCTGATATTTATAATATCATTATCACTATAATAACTAAAATTCCAAATTAGATCATCCACATTTCTTACATTTTCAACAATTGCCTTAAAATATGGAAAGTCTACATCACCCAGCGAATGACCGAGCAATGTAATCTCTTTCAAATCATTCAGTGACTCAAAAAAGCCCAAGTTATGATCTATTATGTCATTAGAATGTTTTATGTTCTTCGCATAATAATTTTCCAAACGCTCCTCAATATGATCTACAGCATAATACCTTATTGGATTTTTCCAATTCCCTTTTTTCATATCCTTTAAAAAGAAAGCGAGATAGACCAACTTATCATTGGCAAAATATTTACCCTTCTTATCCTTCAGATTCGGGCGATATCTCCGACGATTTTTATGTTTATGAACCCACTCTTCAAAAGCGACTTCATTATCCTCTACATTATGCCCTAAAACCAAAGAGCCAAATTTCTGTCTTCTATCTCCGTGAATATAAAGAATATGTTCCCGGGAAATATTATATTCTGTTTCAAGAAACAATGTATAATTAAAATTCAGGTAAGCAGCGTTCGGATCAAGATACAGCATATTCTTCCTAAATCCTTTCTTGTAATGTATTGTATTAATCCACCGGTGAAACTGATATTGCATTTCGAAGGTACAAGAAGAAACAACATCAGCAACAATATCTATAGGACCTAAATATTCAGCATAACTAAAATTCTCGTCATCTTCGTATAATCGCGGCAAATTCTCATCAACAAAATCAAAAATACGTTCCCTGTTCAGTTCACTAAGATATTTTTCAAAATCCTTCCATAAATAGTCTTTAGCCCAAGTGTTCTTTGGAGCTGGCAATTTGCGTCCGTATTGAAGGCACAAAAGATAATCATTATAATCATCAAAATTATTCATCATAGATCGGGGACCGAAGAAGAGTTCGAACATCTTCACGACAAAATCATTGTGCTTTAATAGGTAGCTGCGAAAATCCATATATGTAGAATCAGCACCATGATATCTGTCAAATCCATTACCTATAATATAAAGATGATGTATGGGATCACCATTAATTGAATATCTTTTTTTTCGATAAGGTTCGAGCATTTCGGCTCTACGCTGCAGGCAATAATCTTTCATCCCACTGACCAATTCTTTCGTTGAAAGGTCAAGCGGACATTGCATCAAATAATCACGAGCACTATATTTGGCCATATAATCTCTAGCTCGTTTAAAGGTAAGCCCGTCTATTCTCATGAATCCATTGCGAGCTCTGTCAATTAGACGGGCTCTATCAAAAGAATATAGAATATCACTATCGCCAATGTTCATAATTATCAAATTTTCAGTCACAGATTACAGCATCTATTGTTCTAGACCAAACTGTATCATTACATAAGGTAACAAAGATAATAATTTTCAAAGTTCGCTAATCTCATTGACCAAAGATAACTAACCAATTTCATACCGTTTGACCTATTGCTATGTAGCTATGAATAAAATAAAACTTCGTCAGCAAATCATATTTTCACCTATCATTCAACTGCTCAGCCTGTTACAATGCATCTTCTTATTCTTTTAATGCAAACAGACACATAGTCTGCTGATTTGAAATTGTCATTCTATAAAATAATTTATGCCTTTAAGCTAACTCACATAATGTGCGATAGCTAATCCATATTATGTGCGGTAGCTATTGCACATTATGTGAGTTAGTTGTCGCACTATATGCGCCAATCAATATCATAGATAGAAAAGCATGATTGCGACATTCAAATATACAGAGAGAGAACATAATACCCCAAAAAGAAGGTGCATTGTATTCATTTGTATAATAGAGTATTATAGGAAAAAGTGACTATGAATTACTTACTCTATTGATGTTTCTTGAATCTACTTTCGAGTTACTGCAATCATTGCAGACGAACACAATAAACATTTTCTCTATAAAAAATAATATCCGCGGGTGCATAAATTAATTCGTCCGCCTATAGGCAACTTTGCGTCCGACTATAGGCAAACGTAACGTCGGCTATAGGCAAACGTAACGTCGGCTATAGGCAAACTTGCGTCCGGCTATAGTCGGACGAATTAATTTATGTACTGAAAGAGATTATTTATTGCACAAGCCGGAGCTAAATTTAGCATAGGAATTCTTTATCCAATAAACGACTTTTAGATTTATATGATTTGAATTCATATTTGGACGATTTAGTTCTTTTGCGTATCGGTTAGCCCATTATTGAATCATTCAATCCATTTTAAATGATAGGCAAGAAGCAATAATTCAATTGCTGACTTCTATCAATTATTTGATTAGAACACATTTATAGGATATCTATCAATTTAAAGCTCCATTTAGTTATTCTTCAATGTCCGAACAACTAAATGGAGCTTTATCATATATTTCTAAGAATCCTAAATAAGGAAAAGGATAAACCTATTATTATTTAGCGCTTTCCTCTTTTCCCTTATCATATTTATCTCTTTCGATTTTAAGTAACTCCTCAAATAGTTTCACAGCTTGGTCCATTGAAAAATGGTTGAGATTTTCCACATGAGTAATAGGTCCTATATTAGATGCGCTTACATGGCAGTTCTCATAGAAATTGCTTGTATAGTATAATACAGTTTCTTCTGTAAATTTCTTTAAGCCTTCTTCTGTAACCCCCAATGCAGTAGCCACTTGTTTTAACTTCTCATCATCTATCTTTTCTGCTTGTTCCATTTTGGAAATAGCCTGTTTTGTCACCCCTAGCAACTCCCCCAAATCCGTTTGAGTCATACCACGAAGACGGCGTATTCTTTCTATTTTACGCCCCAAATGTGAACTGTTTGTATAAGTTTCTGTTTCCATAATATTTATTTCTTAGTTAAATTAGTTAATCAACTAATAATAATCACCTTTTCTTTAATAATTCAATTTTCTCTCTCTCACTTTGCAGCAGACGTTCATACAATTCCACGATTTTATCCAATGGATTGAACTGCTGGGCTATTGATGTAGCTCCTTGTTCAAAGGTGTTATCTCTAATATTATTGATATTATATATTGCCTTCTCAACATCAAAATCCTTAATCACCTCAGCAGATATCCCCAATACAGAAGCTATTTGATTTAGAAGCCCTTCTTCGATTTCTTCCTGTTTTTCAATCTTTGAAATGACCTGTTGATTTACACCAAGATCAGCCGCTAAAGCCTCCTGCTTCATACCAAAATAAACACGGATCTTTTGCAGGTTATGTCCGACGTGCCTCCTATTTGCTTTATTTTTTACTTCGACATCCATATTATTGTTCTTTATGTGATTACATTGAGACAAAGATAGTAAAAATCAACCCATTCTGATTCAAAGTCAACTTTATTTTTTTCAATCCCCAACGCTCTATGCCTACTTTTGTCCAATCAGTCTAAATAAACTGATATTGATAGTGGCGCCACATCAAATACATACACTCAGAGATTGACCGTCAATTCACGGTACAATCGCAGTTTTAACCAATAAAATCTAATAGCCTATGGGGTAAATCAAATCGGTATAATCGGAACATAGATTTAAATCATTCAGAGATTTAGCTATTCAAAAACCAATTAGTGAACATACAATTAAACAAAAAACATGAAATCATTTTCTGATAAAACAAACATAGGGACAGACGTTACCCTAAAGACAGTTTATATGATAAGATTCTACCTGCTATTCCTTTTAACAGGGGTAATATCGGTAGTCGGAGCCACACAAGTCTACGGCCAGCAGAGCAGAAGCATCTCCGGCGTAGTGAAAAACTCTCAGGGAGAGACGATAATCGGAGCTAATATTGTAGAAAAAGGCACAAACAACGGGACTATTACAAATGTAGACGGATTCTTCACACTGCATGTGTCGCCCAACGCAGTACTCAAAGTATCTTATATGGGATACATAGAACAGGAAGTCAGTACACGCAATAAAAGCAAACTGGAAATCACGATGGTGGAAGATGCCCGACTAATTGACGAAGTGGTAGTAGTAGGATACGGCTCCGTCAAAAAGCGGGATCTGACAGGAGCGGTAACCTCTGTCAAAAGTGCCGAGGTACTGGCTGCTCCTACCAGTAATGTGATGGAAGCTCTTCAAGGAAAGATACCCGGCATGGACATCACCAAAACATCGGGACAGGTAGGCGGTGAAGTCAGCATCCTGCTGCGTGGTTCGCGTTCCATATATGGCAATAACGAGCCACTGTTTATTATCGACGGAATCCCCGGAAGCTATAGTCAGGTCAACCCTTCCGATATTGAAAGTGTCGATGTTCTGAAGGATGCTTCATCCACCGCCATTTACGGTTCGGCAGGAGCAAACGGTGTTGTGATTATCACCACCAAAAGAGGAAAAGAAGGCAAAGCCACAATCAACTTTGACGCGTATTACGGCTTCAGCGGATCGCCCAACTACAAACACGGAATGACTCAGGATGAATGGGTGACTTACCAGAAAGAGGCATACCGATATAAGAACGGTGATTTCCCTTCCGATATGTCTGCCCTACTGGGCAAGCAGGCTTTTACAGATGCGTATAATGCCGGAAAATGGATTGACTGGGTAGACGAGGTTTCCGGCAATACAGCTACCACACAAAAGTACAGCCTTTCGGTAAGCAGCGGAACGGAAAAGACAAGGATATTCGCTTCGACCTCCTACAACCGGGAAGAAGGCCTGCTCAGCAATGAAAATCTGAACCGGTACTCTTTACGGCTCAACATCGACCAGCAACTCTTTTCGTGGGCGAAAGTCGGTTTTACCTCCAATCTGGTGTACCGTGATTTGAATTCCGGCGTGAAAAACACATTTACCCGCTCCCTCTCTGCTTTCCCGTTGGGGGATGCCTACGATGAGGAAGGCAAGATCAATCACGAATATATCACAGGGCAGTATTCGCCGATGGGAGATTTCATAGAGAATCAATATGCGAACAACACCCGTTCCACTTACCTGAATATGAGCGGGTATGTCGAGCTGACTCCTCTCAAAGATTTCACATTCACCAGCCGGATCAACGGGACATTGGACCATTCCCGACGAGGACAATACTGGGGAAACCAATGCAACGCCAACCGTCCGAGTTATGCGGGTTCGCCTCACGCCTCCATCACCAATGACAACGCATGGAATTACACGTGGGAAAACATTCTGGCATACAGCACGACCCTTGCCAAAGCGCACACCGTAGGAGGTTCTTTAATCACTTCGTGGAACAAGAACCAGTCGGAAAGCAACATGGCTGCCGCAAGCGGACAGATGGTAGACCAATGGTCGTTCTGGCGATTGACTTCGGGTTCCTCCCCACATGTGGAATCGGACTTCGCACAGACACAGAAAATGTCTTTTGCTTTCCGCCTCAACTATTCATACAAGAGCAAGTACTTATTCAACTTCTCCACCCGTTGGGACGGTGTCTCACAATTTTCCGCCGGACACAAATGGGATGCTTTCCCGGCAGGCGCCATAGCCTGGAGAATTTCCGACGAGGCTTTTATGGAAAAGACACGAAACTGGCTGGACAACCTGAAACTGAGAGTCAGCTACGGCATCACGGGCAACTCCGGCGGAACGGACGCTTACAGCACCACTACACAAGCCTACGTATATTCTGCCAGCGGAGTCTCCATCAACGGAAAAATCGTTCCTTTCACACAATACTCGGAGACTTACGGCAGCGCCGACCTCGGTTGGGAAAAATCGTACAACTGGAACATCGGTCTGGACTTCGGCATACTGAACAGCCGCATCGACGGTTCCATTGAATGGTTCAGAACAATCACCAAAGGATTATTATTCAAGCGCATATTGCCCATCACCAGCGGACTGACCGGATGGGGTTCTCCTCTGTCTATCTGGCAGAATATCGCCCAAACCAGCAATCAGGGCGTGGAAGTGATATTGAACTCCCACAATATACAGCACAAGGATTTTACATGGAACACGACCCTGTCCGCCACCTGGAGCAAGGAGAAGATAGACAAGCTGCCCGACGGTGACCTGATCTCCGAGAACCTGTTTACCGGCGAACCGATTCACGCCATTTACGGCTATAAATATGCAGGTATCTGGGGAAGTGACACTCCGAAGGAGACGCTGGATGCATATGGCGTAAATCCGGGATTTATCAAGATAGAGACAGTGGATAAAAACGGAGACGGCGGAGTACATAAATACAGCACCGATGACAGACAAATTCTGGGACACACGAATCCGGACTGGATCATCGGACTGAACAACTCCTTCACCTACAAGAACTTCGATTTATCCGTCTTTGCAATGGCACGCTACGGGCAGACAATCAACAGTGACCTACTCGGCTACTATACCGCAGAGCAAAGTGTGACCAAGAATCAGCTGGCAGGCGTGGATTACTGGACAGAGGACAATCAGGGCGCATACTTCCCGCGTCCCGGAACGGGAGACGAACAAAAAACGGTATATCCTTCGCTGAGAGTACACGACGGCTCCTTCATCAAGATCAAGAATATCACTCTGGGATATACCCTCCCCGCCAACATTTCCCGCAAGGTATTGATGGAGAAATGCCGCATCTACGCTACGGCCTACAATCCGTTCATCTTTGTGAAAGACAAGCAACTGAAGGACACAGACCCCGAAACGAACGGTTCGGACGCGTTTCCCACCTATCGGCAATTTGTATTTGGAGTTAATCTCACATTCTAATTAAAGAAGAAAATGACAATGAAAAATATCTATTTAAAAACAGTTTTTTGCTCTGTCCTGCTGTCCGCACTATTCCTGCATTCCTGCTCGCTGGAAGAGTACAACCCAGGCGCATTTACCAATGAAACATTGGCTACCTCGACCGAGGGATACGAAACACTGATCAACCAGTGCTACTTCGCAATGGAAAGGTTTTACTACGGGGCCGCAGACTGGATGTCGCTGACCGAAGGGGATACGGACCTCTGGACGTACAAGGCTAACCAATCGACAAGCTACACCGAATGGTTCTGGTTTTTCGCCGGCACATCGCCCAACACGACCTACACCAATAACTGGTGGAACGGGACATACGACGGAATAGGTTCCTGCAACGAAGCCATCGCCTTAGGCGACAAGCCTCCCTACGCCACAGAAGAGGAACGGAATGCGAAAGTTGCCGAAGCCCGCTTCATGAGAGCTGTCTATTACTTCAACGCAGTGGAACAATTCGGAGGGGTAACCATGCTTACGGAACCGGAAACCAGCCTCAACTACTCTCCTGTCCGCACCGACCCGATGACTATCTACAAAGAAGTCATCCTGCCCGACCTAAGATTCGCATCCGAATGGCTGTCAATCGGGAATCATGCCACGACTACCACTCCGACCAAGAAGGCCGCTCTCGGCTTTCTGGCAAAAGCCTGTCTGCAGACCTACGAGTATGGAAGCACGGAATACCTGCAGGAAGCTCTCGACGCAGCTTTACAGCTGATCTCCGACTGCGAATCGGGTGGCGGGAAATACAACACTTATATGTATCCTACGTACAGTGAAGTATTCGAAGAAAGCAATAACAGGGAAAACAAGGAAGCGCTCTGGAAACATCGCTGGTATGCAGGCACGGACGGACACGGTTCGAGCAACGGTAACTACAAGCTAAACCGCAATGACGAGTATTTCCTGTGTGACATCAATAAGTTCGGTGCCCGTGAAGACAATCAGGAGACACGACTGACATGGGAAGGCTCCATCAGCGGCATCTTCATGCCTACGCAACACTTGCTGAATCTGTATGTACAGAATGACGGCACGTTAGATCCCAGATTCCACCAGTCATTCACTACCGAATGGAAGGCCAATAAAAGTTATACTTGGGACGAAAGTGCCGTACACATGTACGACAAAGACGAAACAGTTATCGGCAAAACTCTGAAGAAAGGTGATCCGGCCATTAAATTTATCATGCCGCAGGATGCGGATTATTCTACGGAAAAACAGAATGAGCACAAGACCGACTATTTGTTGATTGATTACAACCATGTCTACAGTGATAGAAACAACAATGTGAACATGAACTACTCGTATACAAATGTAACAGGGAATTACAAGAACGACGGTACCAGCGAGAATCTGTTCCGTTACTATTATCCGTCACTAAACAAGCACAACAGCAGTAACTATTACGTTGCAAACGCCTCCAAACAAAGAAACGGAAACTTAAACGCTACGTTTATCATGCGTATGGCGGAAGTCTATCTGATTGCCGCAGAGGCTGACATTTATCTGAACGGAGGAGCGAATGCCGCCAAATACCTGAATAAGGTTCGCGAACGTGCCGGAGCAAACCCGTTAACGGGCAGCATGACGGTTCGTGACGTATTAGACGAAAGAGGACGCGAACTATGCGGTGAATATTGCCGTTTCTACGATTTGAAACGGACAGGGATGTTCAAGAGTTCCGATTATCTGAAAGATACTCACCCGGATCTCGCACGGTTCTTTGATCCGAATTATGCTTTACGTCCCATTTCTACGACCTTTACCGCTACCATTATCAACGGCAGCGAGTATCAGAATCCGGGATATTAAATTGTAAGACCTATATCCCCAATCATTATCGGTACGATAATCCATATAGCCATGCTATTTATCGTACCAATGATTGGGGATATTTTCCACACCTTTCCACATTTTTCCACACCTCCCCAATAATATCATTTTTTTCAACCCCGCTGTTAATCTGTATCTTATCTTTTCAGCATTTCTTTATATCCTATTGGTATATCCTTTGTATCGACTTTATAGCAAATGTATTTTTAAATATAAAAGTATGAAGATTAATCAAAGGTTAACATTATGTTTTAGCTTACTGTTTTGTTTGTTGAGTATTTCATATGCATCCGCTCAGCAACTGAACATATCCGGTGTTGTTATATCATCAGAGGATAATGAACCACTTATCGGTGCCACCGTCAGTGTAAAGGGGAATCCCACCAAAGGAGTGATTACCGATATCAACGGTCAGTTTCAGTTGTCCGTGGAAACCGGAACCAAGATGCTGGTCGTATCTTATGTGGGAATGAAGACACAGGAAATACGCGTCCCCCGCAGAGAGAAAGAACTCAAAATAGTACTGATCCCCGAAACGATGGATATTGACGAAGTAGTAGTAACAGGATATGGTAATTTCTCCAAATCCTCGTTCACAGGATCGGCCAATACGCTGCGTACAGACATGCTGAAAGAAGTACCCGTGATGAGCGTTGAGCAAAAGTTGCAAGGTATGACTACCGGTGTACAAATAACCAGCAGTTCCGGTCAACCGGGTGCCAACCAAAGTATTCGCATCAGAGGAATGGGATCGTTCAACGCTTCACAGGAACCTTTGTTTGTCATTGATGGAGTACCGGTTACTTCCGGGAGTATGAGTTCCGGTGGTCCTGATGCAGCATATATGAACAACTCCAAGACCAATATAATGAGTACACTGAATCCGTCGGATATTGAAAACGTGACTGTAATCAAAGATGCGGCAGCGGCTTCCCTGTATGGTTCCCGCGCCGCCAATGGCGTCATATTAATCACGACTAAAAAAGGAAATACCGGAAAGGTACGCGTGGACTTGAACGTATCAGGCGGCTTCTCTCATGCGGCCGTCGACTTCCGCCCTACCCTCAACGGTGACCAACGGAAAGAACTGCTCTATGAAGGATTGCTGAATTACGCAATAGACAACGGTATGGAGTCTCCGAATGAATATGCCAATTCCAATATCGGCACATATGCATATAAGCCGGCCATGGGATACACGGACTGGCGAAAAGAGCTGCTCCGCACCGCTATGCATCAGAGTTATGAAGCTTCCGTCTCCGGCGGTAACGACCGTTCTACATTCTATGCTTCGCTCGGCTACAACAATCAAGAAGGATTGGCCAAAAACTCCAGCCTGGACCGTTACTCTGCGCGCTTGAACATGACGCAGAAAGTCGGCAAATACGGGGAAGTAGGAGCAAATATGATGTTCTCGCAAATGAATCAGGAAATGAATGAGGAACGCGGATCATCCATCAACCCTTTCTTGTGCGTAGCCATGACCATGACCCCTTCCATGGTGGTGCGTGATGAAGAAGGAAACTACGTAGGAGCTTATGACGGCACCAGCTTGAACCCGTTGCGCGACATACTCACCGATTACAACCGTGTGCGCATGACACGTATGTTTTCAACCGGTTACGCAGCGATAGAGCCGATCAAAGGTCTCAAACTAAAAGAGACATTAAGCTATGATTATACTATCCAGAAGGATTCACGCTACTATAACCCTCTGAGCTCGGCAGGTCCTAAAAGCGGAAGCGACGCCCAGACAGCCAAAGGCTTCATTGAATACGGCAAACTGATCTCATCGACCTCACTGAACTATGTGCGTACTTTCGCCCGCAAACATCATCTCGATGTATTGGCGGCTTATGAAATAGAAAGCTACCAGACAGACCACGCTTCGGGTGAAAAGTCCAAACTCCCCAGTGATAAACTGACAGAACCGGATAATGCCGCCGTATTGAACAGTTTTAAGTCTGCCACCCAAGCCTATCGGATGATTTCTTATCTATCACGACTGAATTATGACTATGACGACCGTTACTACATCGCCGGAAGTTACCGTCGCGACGGAAGTTCACGCCTTTCACCCAACAACCGCTGGGGAAATTTCTGGTCTGTGTCAGGTATGTGGCATTTGGGCAACGAGAATTTCATGAAAGCCGTAAAGCCAGTTCTGAGTGATGTCAAAATACGTGCCTCGTATGGTGTAAACGGAAATCAGCCCGGTTCATACTACGGCTACAAAGGATTGTACAGTTATGGAGAAAACTACATGGAGGCAGCCGGATCGTATGAATCGGCACAACCCAATGATCTGTTGACATGGGAAAAGAATTACAGCCTGAATCTGGGCATCGATCTTTCATTTATCAATCGTATTTTTGCGAGTCTGGAATATTACAACCGGGATACCAAAGACTTGCTTTACAGTCTCCCCATCAGCGCCACTACCGGATTTACCAGTTATTTAAGCAACATCGGACGCCTGAACAACAAGGGAGTAGAGTTTGAATTGCGTACGCTGAATGTTGTTTCCAACGACTTTAACTGGACCAGTGTTTTCAACCTGAGCCATAACCGGAATAAGATCGTTTCACTCAACGGACTATTAGACCAGACGATTGAGGGAACATGGTTCATCCATAAAGTGGGACTCCCCTATCATACGTTTTATGTAAAAGAGTTTGCCGGAGTAGACCCGCTGACCGGTTCTGCCCAATATTATCTGAATACAAAAAATGAAGACGGAAGCTACAATCGGGAACTCACCACCGACGCTGCCAAAGCAGAATCTATTCCGTACAAAACCGCTACTCCCAAAGTATCAGGAGGATTCACCAATATCCTGAATTACAAATGGATAGACCTGACCTTTACACTAACTTATTCACTGGGCGGTTACTCATTCGACAAACTGGGAACTTATATTGAAAACGGCAGCAGTTCCATCTACAGTTCACGATACAACTTGCCCGCATACATGATGAACCGTTGGCAAAAGCCCGGAGATCAGACGGATACCCCACGTTTCGTATATGGTGAACCGGCTACTTCCACCAACTCGTCCCGCTATATCCACAGTACCGATCATTTACGCCTGAAAAACTTTACCCTCGGCTTCACACTGCCCAACCAGTGGACTCAAAAGCTGATGATTGACAAAGTACGGGTATATTTCTCGGGAAATAATCTGCTGACCTGGGCCAAATGGAAACAGTATGACCCCGAAACACCCGTTAACGGTGAAGTCTTTTGTGAGGCTCCCGCCATGCGTACTTTCAGTTTCGGAGCTCAATTATCATTCTAACATCCCTATCATTCTAACTAAATAAACAACATAATGAAACGAATTCATATATACATACTTACAGCAATGGCTCTACTGAACAGCTCCTGCTCGGCAGACTGGCTAGACCTTAACACCACCAGCTCGGTAGAAACCGGACAGGCCATCGTAACACTGGACGATGCCCAGATCGCTCTGAACGGAATTTATCGTCTGGCATCCGGCCATAGCTACTACGGAGACAACTATTGGTATTACGGCGATTGCCGTGCCACCGATGTACAGGCACGTATCACCAAAGGAGACGGAAAACGTGTATCTCCCTATTACGAATACAATGTGCTCGCTTCCGATAATCTGAATATTGTACTGCCGTGGAATACTGTTTATAAAGTAATACGACAGACAAATAATCTGATACAGAAAATAGAGTCGGGCAGTATTCAAAGCAGTGATACTAAAGAATTGAACCGCATCAAGTCCGAAGCACTGGTGATGCGGGGACTTTCCCTCTTCAACCTGACCCGGTTGTTCGGAATGCCTTATACGAATGACAAGGGGGCTTCATTGGGAGTACCCATCGAGACCTCCCCTTCCGATCCCACACATAAACCGTCACGCAGCACTGTAGCACAATGCTACGAACAGGTAGTCAGCGACATGAGCAATGCACTGTCCGGATTGAGACAAGAGACATCCAATGGCTATATAAACTACTGGGCAGCTCAGGCATTACTGTCAAGAGTCTATCTGAATATGGGTGAATATCAGAAGGCTTATGATGCCGCTACGGACGTCATCAAAAACAACGGCGGACGTTATCAGCTTTACAGCTATGAGGAATATCCCAATGTATGGGGGCAGGATTTCCAGTCAGAATCATTATTCGAACTTTACATCACTTTATCCGAACCTTCAGGAGGTACGGGCGGTGAGGGTGCTCCGATGGTTTATGCCAACGAAGCAACGGTCGACTGGAATAATCTGATCTTGTCGGAAGATTTCCTGAACCTGCTGAATGAAGACCCCAAGGATGTACGCCACTGCCTGACAAAGGAATCTGTCATCGAAAACAACACCGGACTTCCGGCTGCCGCCATGCACGAGAAAGTCTATCTTGCCAAGTTCCCCGGCAAGACCGGAGATGATCCCAAAACTAATAACATTTGCATCATCCGCCTTTCCGAAGTCTATCTGAACGCGGCTGAAGCAGGACTGAAAAAAGGAACGGATCTTGAAGAAGCACAAGGTTATCTGAATGACATCATCAGCCGCCGTACCACGGATACCAGTCAGCAAGTATCAACGGAGACTTTTACTCTGGACAGGATTCTTAAAGAGCGCCGCAAGGAACTGGTTGGAGAAGGGGAAGTCTTCTATGACTACTTACGCAATGGTCTGGCTATTGAACGCAAGGGCAGCTGGCATCTTGAGGCTTTGAAAGCGTCTAACGCACAAAAGATAGAAGCTACCGACCTGAGAATAGCTCTGCCTATTCCACAAAGCGAGATAGATGCCAATCCGAATATACAGCAGAATCCAAGGTAAGCAACGTCAATTGATGTATACCGTTTCCGGAATAAGCTGGCTATACTCATGTGTTTAGCCTCTTCCCGATATCAAAGAAGGTACATTTCACCAAAGAATGAAATGTACCTTCTTTGTCTTTCAGCAGCAGTTCCCACTCTCCGGTTTCTCTCCTCCTTAGTGAGCGAACCGATAAAACACCCCCTTTTTCACCGGCATCTATTGTAGGCAGAATTGTTTTTCCTATTTTTGCACTTGACAGAAAATTATTAAGGCTACTTTATGAGAAACATTATAGATAAGATGAACTCTTTGTATGAAACGATACAAATACTAAAAGAAAATACAGTATTATGTCATTTTCCAAAGAGACATCAACTGATAGAGGCTGACAAATTTTGCAAATCGGCTTATTTTATTGAAGAAGGAATGACCCGCTCTTTCTGGCTGGTAAACGGAGAGGAAATAACGACTTCCTTTGCGTGCGAAGGAGCGATTGTCTTCAGCATAGATGAATTGTATTATAATAAGATGAGTGAAGAGTTTGTGGAAACGCTTGAGGACGTCGTCGCATACAGAATATCACTAACCGATCTGCTCCGGCTGTTTCAGACCAATATCGAACTGGCAAACTGGGGAAGAGTGATTCATCAAAACGAATACAGACGCCTGCACCGTTCGCACAAAGACCGCCTCACCCTGTCTGCAAAAGAAAGATATGAAGCATTCAAACTTCAGTTTCCTCAAATGTGCCAGCGGATACAATTGGGATATATCGCCTCTTATCTGGGCATCACACTATCAACACTCAGCCGCCTCAGAGCATACAAATAATTCCCATACACGGCAAGATTTTGATGCAGGACAAATTTTTAAACTTATAAATTCCGTATTTTTGCGGCTTCTTCAATGACTAATACTAATTTGAACAATAACTTAAAACATGCAAAAAATCTCTTCCTCTGCATTTGCAGACTCTAAACCCCATTACGTACTCCTTGACGGACTGCGAGGGGTTGCGGCTCTTTTAGTGATATGGTATCATGTATTCGAAGGTTTTGCTACAAGTCCCATAGACCAAAAATTCAATCATGGGTATCTGGCTGTCGATTTCTTCTTTATTCTGTCGGGATTCGTTATCGGCTATGCTTATGATGACCGCTGGAAAACAACGATGACCCAAAAAGAGTTTTTCAAACGCAGGTTAATCCGTCTGCATCCGATGGTTGTTATGGGAGCCGTTTTGGGGGCTATCACATTTTGCATACAAGGCTGCGAGCAATGGGACGGTACCCGTGTTTCCATATCAATGGTAATGGTGGCTATGCTTCTCAATCTTTTCCTGATTCCGGCTGTTCCGGGCACGGGTCCCGAGGTCCGTGGAAACGGCGAGATGTACCCTTTGAATGGTCCCAGCTGGTCTTTGTTCTTCGAGTATATCGGTAATATTTTGTATGCCCTATTTATTCGCCGACTGTCTACCAAAGCACTTACGATACTCGTTGTGATAGCAGGAATCGGATTGGCTTCCTTCTCGATATTCAATCTTTCCGGCAACTATCATCTGGGAGTAGGCTGGTCGATGATCGACTATAACCTGATCGGAGGTTTTCTACGTATGCTGTTCGCATTCTCTATCGGATTATTGATGTCACGCATCTTTAAACCTGTCCATATCAAAGGTGCTTTCTGGATATGCAGCGTAGCAACTCTCGTTTTACTTTCCATGCCGTACGTTGGCGGTCATACTTCGCAGTGGATGAACGGTATTTACGATGCTATATGCACCATTCTTATTTTCCCGCTACTTGTCTATCTGGGTGCTTCGGGAAAAACGACGGACAAAGGTACAGCCAAGATCTGTAAATTCCTGGGAGATATATCTTATCCGGTATATATCATACATTATCCTTTCATGTATCTGTTCTATGCCTGGCTATGGAGCAAAGAGCCACATATCACTTTCTCCCAGTCATGGCCGGTAGCCTTATGTGTCTTCTTCGGAAGCATTGTGTTGGCTTACCTTTGCCTGAAACTGTATGACGAGCCTGTAAGAAAGTGGTTGAGCAAGAAGTTTCTGACAAAGAAATAAGGTAATTATCATAACAGGGAAGGGTGAACACTCCATTACAGTTACTCTTCAACAAGACATTTTTACACAAGGTATATAATAAAAAGAAGCTTTCAATATCACTGAATTCAGTTTTTTATCGAGAGCTTCTTTCATTATATAACCTAACCAGCATTATATTCATTATACTTATCCGAAAGAAAAGTCAAAATGACCTTCATTATAAATTTCAATTAATCCATTCTTTCGTTCAATCACTACCTTATTTTCACGAGCCAGCCAACCGACTGCCAGAGCCGTACTTTCCACACTCAGGTTTACTTTCCGGGCAAGTTCGGGAATCGAAATTCCATCAGCCTCATTAAGGGCGTGCCATACTTTGCCTGCGTTGGCACCTACGATTTTCTTATCCATAGTAGTCTTTTTTTTAATTAATAAAAAGGAAAACTAACTCGTTAAAAAAGCAACGCACTTTTACGATAAAACCCAAAATGAAGATCTTTTCATATGTTTTGAATGTTATGTCAAGAATAGATATAAAAAAACGTGAGCCTTTTCTTCCCAAATGTAGCAACAGGAACTACCAATCCCTACAACACAAATGAGAAGAACGCCCACGCAAAGTATATGTATAACAAGCGTAGGCGTTCAGTCATTTTTACGTGTTGTAATATTCACCCAAAGGGTAAAAGAAATTGGTAGTTTCGTTACTACGTAAAAAAGCTGAACGCTTTTCGATATTTAGTCTCAATGAACGCACCTTTCAACGGCTATACAAATATAGTATTTTTGGGTATTAAAAATTACATTCTTCCTCTTTTTTTGCTCCACGTCTACTAAATTATCACATTTTTTAGCATTAGACCTATAAAGAAGCACCTCCTCCCAATGCATGGTAAAGGTTAATGACTCCTTGTATCTCGTCAAAACGATTGGAAGCAACAGACAATTCTGCCTGCAAAAGAGTCTGCCGCGCAGTAAGCACTTCGAGATAGTTTTGCGAGCTATGCCGCATCAACAGTTCGGAACTACGGACAGCAGACTGAAGGGAGGCAACTTGTTGCTTGGAAAGTCTAAGACGCCCCCGCGCCGTCTGCCACTGCACCAAAGCATCATTCACCTCCGCTCCGGCATCAAGCAGACTCTGGCGGAAGGTAAGCAGAGCTTCTTCCTGTCGGGCTTTCGTTATTTTCAAATTAGCGATATTCTGTCCACGATTGAAAAGCGGTTGAACCAGCGAACCTACAGCTGAAAGCAACCACTGACCGGGATTAACAATAACACCACCTGCAGAGTTCGTCCATCCTGCAGAGCCACTCAACGTAATGGATGGATAGAAAGCGGAACGCGCCTGATTGGTTGCATAAAACGCGGCAGCCAGTTCTGCTTCCTTCTGACGAATATCAGGACGGCGTTGCAGCAACTGCAACGGTACTCCGGTTGAAAGAGATTCGGGAAACTCCTGGCTATCGAGAGTGGAACGTTTGACTGTTTGTGATGTCATACCGAGCAATGCGGAAAGAGAGTTTTCCAGCTCACTGATCTGCTGTTCAATAGAAAGTACGGAAGCATCTGTCGAGAGTTTGGTTGCTTCCGTTTGGGCGACAGCCATCTCAGTCGTTTGTCCGGCTTTTTTCAGGGCCTTCATTGCACGCAAGTTTTCGTCCCATGTTTCGGCAGTGCGATGGGTAATATCCAACTGTTTATCGAGCATCAGTAATGTATAGTAACTATTGGCAATAGTAGCTACCAACTGTGTCTGTACAGCCTGCCGATAGGCTTCACTCTGTTCAAGAACAGCTTTAGCACCCCGTTTTGCATTGGTCAGTTTTCCAAAAATATCCAGTTCCCAGTCAGCCGAAGCTGCCAAATTATAGGTTTTGGAAGTTTTTGTACCACCCGCACTGCTCATTGTCCCTTGTGGAGTAAGGGAGACAGAGGGCAGATAAGCCAACTTAGAAGAAAGTAGTAATGCTTCTGCTTCTTCCACTCTCAAGCGGGCGATATTCAAGTCGGTATTATTCCGGATACCAATGTCAATAAGCTGCTGCAACTGCGGGTCGGTAAACAACTCCTTCCATGAAAGGGAAGCAAGCGAAACGGTGTCCTCGGCAGCAACAGACTGACGATAAAGACTATCGGCAACCACTTCATCCGGACGTTCATAAGCCCGGTATATATGACATCCACTCAATCCAACGGACAGGAATAAACATATTATTATCTTTTTCATACGTTTCATTAATTAAAGATTTTCCTCTTCCAGTTTTGGCAGCTTACGTGCCGGCATCAGCTTTTCCTGCAAGTACTGGAAAACAATAAACAGCACAGGTACAATAAATAACAGGGCGACCGTACCAATCAGCATTCCACCCACAGTTCCTACTCCGATAGATATATTTCCGTTAGCTCCTACCCCCGATGCGAACATCATCGGTAGCATACCGAATATCATCGTAAGCGATGTCATCAGGATAGGACGCAGGCGAACCTGTGCAGCCGATATAGCTGCCTGCATTATGCTCATTCCCTGTCGTCGGCGTTCGGAAGCGTATTCCGTGAGCAAGATAGCTGTCTTCGATAACAGACCAATCAACATGATCAGACCTGTCTGCAAATAAATATTGTTCTCCAGACCGAACATCTTAGCAAAAAGGAAACTACCTGCCAGACCGAATGGTACGGAAAGAATCACCGCAATCGGGATAAACAGACTTTCATAAAGTGCACACAGAATGAGGTAGATAAACACTACGCAGATAATAAAAACCAGCGTAGTGGTATTTCCCGTAGAAGATTCTTCGCGCGACATACCTCCGAATTCAAAACCATAACCTGCAGGCAATGTCTGTTCTGCCACTTCGCGTACCACCTCAATAGCCTGTCCTGAACTATAACCTTCTGCCGGAGCACCATTGACGGATATAGCGGAGAAAAGATTGAAACGTGTCAATGATTCGGCGCCATATACCCGTGTCAGTGTCAGATACTGGCTGACAGGTGACATTTTTCCGTCGGAGTTGCGGACAAACATATTATTCAGCGCTTCCGTATCCAGACGAAATTCCGGCGAAGCCTGCACCATCACACGATAAAGTTTGGAGAAGCGATTCATATTCGATGCATAATTACCACCGATATAACCCGACAAGGTGCTCAACACATCCGAGGGAGACACCCCATTCCGTTTACAAAGAGCCGCATCCACTTCCACCAGATATTGCGGGTATTTAGTGTCAAACGAAGTGGAAGCACGTCCGATTTCCGGTCGCGCATTCAGCGCCTCAATCATCTGACGGGTATATTTCAGCAAATCTTCCACCGAACCGCCTTTCTGGTCCTGCACATAAATTTCGAAACCACTGCTCACACCATATCCGGGGATCATCGGTGATGCAAAAGCCATCACTTGCGCAGAAGAAATATCGTCTGTACGACGGTATATCTCATTAATAACCGCATTGATCCCATCTTCTCTTTCCTTGCGTTCATCCCACGGTTTCAATCGGATGATAAACATACCGTTAGAAGCCCCCTGGCCACTAATCATACCATTGCCCGTCACTTTCGAAAACATTCTGATTTGCGGGATATCATTGATCCGCTTATCTATGTCGTCCATGACGATTCTGGTTTCTTCCAGACTATTTCCGGGTGATGTCCGCACATCTATAAAGATAGTCCCCATATCCTCCTGAGGTACAAGTCCGGTCTTTGTGGTTTTCATAAGAATGAATAGTCCGGCACAGGCCACCAATAATAATGCGCCAGCCAGCCATTTACGTTTCAACATAAAAAACACACCACTCTTATATTTCAGTACCAGTCGATGGAACGCACTATCAAACGCCATGTGGAAGCGGGAAGAAAAACTGAGTTTTTCTCCTTTAACAGCCTCCATATGGGGAGTCATAATCAATGCGCAGAGAGCAGGGCTCAGGGTCAGGGCATTGACCAGCGAAATTGCAACGGCAACTGCCATGGTCAATCCGAACTGAGTATAGAAAGTTCCGGTAGTTCCTCCCATAAAGCATACAGGAATAAATACTGCCATAAAAACAAAGGTAGTTGTAACCAGTGCCGAAGTAATGCCACCCATTGCATCAATAGTTGCCTGATAAGCCGATTTGTATCCTTCATCAAACTTGGCCTGCACCGCTTCGACCACGACTATGGCATCATCTACCACTGTCCCGATGACCAGTACCAATGCAAACAGAGTCAGTATATTGAGACTGAAACCCGCGACATAAAGAAAAGCAAATGTTCCGACCAGAGAAATAATAATAGAAATAGCCGGGATAAAGGTAGACCGCAGACTCTGCAAAAATACATATACCACAAGTACTACCAGCAATATAGCTTCAATCAATGTTTTGACAACATTCTTAATAGATGCATCCAGGAATTCTTTCGAACTCATCAGATCCACCAGTTCCATTCCTTCAGGCAAGCTCTTTGATATATCTGCCGTTACCTTGTCTATTTCTTCAATGATCTCGTTGGCATTCGAGCCGGAAGTCTGTGCAATCATACAGTTGGAACCGGGATGCCCGTTCACTTCTCCGATATATGTATAAGAACTGGAACCCAATTCAATACGGGCCACATCTTTCAGACGGAGTACTTCTCCTCCTCCCAAAGAACGGATGACCAGATTCCCATAATCTTTCTCTTCTTCATAACGACCACGATATTTCAGTACATACTGAAAAGTATTCTTTGACTCTGCTCCGAGTGTCCCTGTAGGAGCTTCCAGATTCTGTTCATCCAAAATCTTAGTCACATCAGATGGCACCAAACCATATTTGGCCATTTTTCCGGGATCGAGCCAGATACGCAGCGAGTAGTCAGCCCCCATCACATTCACTTCACCCACACCGGCAATACGTGAAAGACGGGGCTCTATGTTAATCTTCAGGTAATTATTCAGAAAACTTTCGTCAAAAGAACTGTCGGGACTATATAGTGCCAATGCCTTAATGTTACTCGTCTGACGTTTGCGGACAGTGATACCGCTTCGGGTCACTTCGGCCGGCAATAAGCCCTGGGCTGTAGCAATACGATTCTGCACATTGACTGTTGCCATATCGGGGTCGGTTCCTTGCCGGAAATAAACTGTAATTTTTGCCGCCCCTGTATTGGAAGCTGTGGAAGTCATGTACATCATATTCTCCACTCCATTGAGTGCTTCCTCCAACGGTACGACTACACTTTTCTGCACTGTCTCCGCATTGGCCCCGGTATAGTTGGCCGAAACACTGACGGTAGGAGGCGCAATTTCCGGGAATTGCTCAACAGGTAACTGTGAAAGTCCTATCAATCCGATAATTAAGAAAACAACCGAAATAACTCCTGCCAGAATAGGTCGGTCTATAAATGTTCTGATTTTCATATCGTCATGTTATTCTTTAGTCGACCCACTCTTGATTATTGTTCCCTCACGTACTAGTCCGGCACCCTCGGCTATGATTACGTCGCCTGGTGCAAGTCCGTCCTCAACAACATACTCCGTGCCGTTATTCAACCGGAATACCTCTACAGGAGCAGACTGTGCTTTACTGTCGACCACCTTGTAAACAAATATACGATTCTGTAATTCATAAGTAGCTGCCTGGGGAATGATGATGCACTGCTTCTTTACTGTCGGGACAACTACCGTACCACTTCCACCATTACGCAAAAACTGATCAGGATTAGAGAAAACGGCACGCAGGCTGATCGCTCCTGTCCCCTCATCTATCGTACCACTGATAGCATCCACTTTTCCTAAAGAGGAATAAGTCTTTCCGTTACTCATTGTCAATTCTACCTTATCCAGATGTTCTATCGCCTTTTTCAGTGAACCATACTGCTGTACAAAATCAAGAATCTGGTTTTCTGTCATCGAAAAATAAGCATATACCTCGCTATCATCCGAAACAGTAACCAACGGTTCGGTGATACTACTGTTCACCAACGCCCCTACACGATAAGGAATCATACTGGCTACCCCGTCCACCGGACTTTTCACTTCAGTATAAGAGAGATCATTGCGTGCATTGACCTCCTGTGCTTTCGCCTGTGCCAATGCAGCTTCAGCAGCAATCTGTTCGTTCCGGGCTGTTTGCAGGTCAAACTCAGATACTACCTGTTCTTTGTAAAGTTCGGCTTTACTATCTGCGGTCAACTTAGCCGTAGCAAGTTTAGCCTCTGCACTCTTAACATTGGCAATCGCAGTTTGTAATGCAGCTTTATAGGGGATCTGGTCGATAATGAAAAGTGTCTGTCCCTTATGGACAGCATCACCTTCATTAATACATATTTCGGTGATAATTCCACTTACCTGCGGACGGATTTCAACATTCTGCCGTCCTCGAAGAGTAGCTGTATAACCGGTTTTCAGGATCTGATCGCCGGATTTGATGGTAAGCGTCTTGTACGCAGTGTCTGTTTCCTGCTGTTGCGGAGCTCCGCAGGAGTATAGCAACGGCAAGCAAAGCACGACAAAAATGATTAGTTGTTTCATTGTGACTTTATTTAAAATGATTGTTAATGATTCATAAGCAGTTCATTCAGTAATCAACGCGATTGACCAAATCTAGGAATTATCAAACAATAAAATAAAGATGTAGTGACGAACAGCAAAAATGTGATGACGAACGACAAAAGAAGAATGATTGGGTTTTCAAAACAATCTTCTATCTTTGCAAAGAAGTGACAAAATATACTTCCGGGAGTTAAATCCATAGTAAGGAGAATATGAAACGAACCAATATCCCTATTTATATTGACCTGCTGTTCTGCCTGGTCATAATGCCGCCTATCATCATGCTGGTACCGGTGGACAGATGGATTGTACATCACACTGTTTTTATGCTGACACTCATTGTCTATCTTTACGGCCTATACTTCGTTTACCGCAAAGCCAGACTGCCAAGGCTCTTCATGCAACGGAAATTCGGACATATCCTTCTACTAATGGGAATACTTGTCATTATCACCCTGCTACTTACCCAATTCCCTTACCCACCGGAACCAAATAAGCTAGACCCTTTAATCCATAAAGCCCGGCAACACCTGCGGTCGCAAACCGTATGGTTTTTCTTTCTTGTAGTTACAGGCTTCAGCCTTTCTATCGAACTGATTTTCGAACTTTTTCGTCAGATACTGTCCAAACAGGAAATTGAAGCGGAGAAAAACAGGGCAGAACTTGCACTCTACAAGGCACAGATCAACCCGCATTTTCTCTTTAACACACTGAATGCTCTTTACGGGCTGGTACTAACCAAATCAGATAAAACGGAATCGGCTTTCATCAAGTTTTCCAATATTCTGAAATATATGTATGCTCAGACCACTATGGAAACAATTTCCATAAATAATGAAGTAGAATATATCCGTCAATACGTCGATTTGCAGTCACTGCGATTAAACAAGCATACACAAGTGGTATTTGAAACCCAAATAGATGACGAACACGCGAAGATTCCTCCGATGATTCTCATTACTTTCGTTGAGAATACTTTCAAATACGGGGTTTCATCGGATGTAGACTGCCTGATTCTTATCCGTATCACAGTGAAAAAGGGAGAACTTCTCTTTGAAACCGAAAATACGGTTATGAAAGAAAATCATGCTAACCCTCATGCCATCGGCATAGAAAACTGTCGCAAACGCTTGGAATTACTCTATCCCAACCGTTTTACCCTGATTATGAAAGAAGAAAACCGCCAGTTTAAAATCCGGCTCAGTATTCAGTTATGATGAAAAAGATTAGTTGTATCGCTATTGACGACGAACCCATCGCATTGCTCATTATCAGACAGTTCTGCGAACGAAAAGGTGGACTGGAACTGACAGCTTTCAGCGAACCGCTTATCGGACTGCAAGAGATTGGCCGGTGCAAACCGGATCTGGTTTTTCTGGATATTGAAATGAATAGCACCAGCGGGCTGGACATCGCTCATGCGCTGCCTCCCGAAAGTTGCTTGATTTTCACAACAGCTCATGCACAATATGCTCTGAATGGTTTTGAACTTGATGCAGTAGATTTTCTGCATAAACCTTTTGCCTATGAACGATTTGAGAAAGCAGTAGAAAAAGCACTTCGCTTTATAGAAGCGAAGCGCAACAAAGTACCGGAAAATATCATTATAAAGCAAGAATACAATAACATATCCGTTACCACATCCGATATCCTTTATATCGAAGCGATGGAGAATTATACAAAAATATTCCGTACAAGCGGTAACTATATACTATCCCGTACCAGTTTGAAAGCTATACAGAAAATGCTTCCTAAAGATCGTTTTTTGCGTACACATCGCTCTTACATTGTATCTATCAATAAAATAGAACGATTCTCGAAACGGGAAATAACATTGAAAGGATGTTCTGCAACGATTCCCATAGGCAGACAGTACGCTGAAAATGTCTATTCCAAATTGACTACCAGAAGTATTACAACATAAACCACCTGCCGGGCAATCGGTCGTTTGCGGTCAGTTTCCGGCTTTCTGGCTATAAATCAGCTTATTTCTCTGGCTGATTGTCCATACACCATCTACGAAACGTACATTTTTCGTATCATCATCTTCCACATTCCATGCATAGCCTCCTGAAGGTAAGCCACGTCTCTCCAAAATCTCATTCGGTTGATCATCAGAGAAGAAAAGTTCCAGTCGTGTGGAATCGGGGCTGAACACAATGAAAGCAGAAGCAGTGCTTCCATCAACAGCTTCCGTCCGGATACCTTTTTCAAACAACCGGATGCAGTCTTGCTGCACTTCACACCACACATATCCGGCAGAGCCGATACAACCGTGTTCATCCCGATCACCTCCAAGTTTGGGAGATTGCGGATACTGGACTAATTTTGAAGCTTGCATCCCCGGTGTATATTTACCAGCATAGAATACTTCCAGAGTATCATTCAGAAGCAAGCCATCGACTTCTTCTTTATTCGCGTTCATCGTACTGAATGAAAGAGTATCATTCTTGTCTGTAACAATCGCCACTGTATTCATGGTCGCATCACAAACAATGCCTTTTGAACTTGTCATACCTGACGAGCAACTTCCCATGAAACACAAAACTCCTAATGCTGCCAATGCTGTTCTCATATCTTTTTTATATAATTGTTGGTTCTAATATCATGCAAATATAAAGGTTATATGGAAAAGATGTTATCCTAACAATCAGAATAACAAACAAGTTTGCTTTTATAGTATGTAATTCCGCATATATTTGATCCATTTGTCTATATTTGCATTACTGCGCAGTTGTGCAAAAGAAACTTTAAAACAGAAAGAGAGGAATTATGCCAGAGTTTGATTTTTCCCCAATAACAGAAGGGATTTATAATGTTATAGAGACAGAAGAAAAAGTATTAACCAGCCTGCCGGAAGAGACAATCACACAAAAACGTAACAGGCAGAATCGTACTATCAAACAAATTCTCGGCCATTTGATTGATTCCGCCTCAAACAATCATCAACGGATGATCAGGTTGCAATACAGTAAGGACCTGCTTTTCTTTCCTGATTATCGGCAGGATAATGATCTGTGGATAGCCTTGCAGGATTATCAGCATACGGACTGGAATAATCTGATTCAGTTATGGAAATTCTTTAATCTACATATCATTCAGGTAATAAAGTCGGTAGATCAAACAAAGCTTGATAGTTACTGGTGTGACTTCGAAGGGACAAAAATCACTTTAAAAGAAATGATAGAAGGATATTTAGATCATCTGAATCTCCATATTCAAGAAATTCACGAACTGATTTAGCAGCCTGTTTGCTATATGATATAGTAAAGGACAGAGATAAGAAGATTTATATTTTCTTATCTCTGTCCTTTCAGCAGATTGGATCATTGTATCTTAAATCTCCGGCCTTTCCGACATAATTAGCCATAAAAGTCAACATATTGTATGTTACCACTATTTCAAAATGAACAATATGCTTGTCAGATTTACTTCGCAGTCTGAAACAACAGGCTATTGCCATTGGTATCCATCCATTCCGCCATCAAGCGATAATAAGCCGGATATTCAGCCGGAGTTATCAATTGTTTTTTCAGTTTCAAGGTACGGATTATCTCTATCTTATCCTCCGCCTTTTTCACTGTAACTTCCATGATGCCGACAGCATTTTCAATCTTTTTGTTAGTCGGCACAACCACTGGTTTCATTCCTTCATCAATCTTTATGATATAGGTATAAGCCTCATCAGGCAAATACCGCAAAAGCAGGTTAACAGGACGAGTTGTATTCAGAGCCGTCACACGTCCATCATAACTTGCCCATCCACCGCGAGCCTGCGGTAAGTCGAATTTCCGATAACCATCAGCCAATGCCTTTCCGGTTTTATCGCTCACCCGCAAGGTATCAGTTCGTGAAACAACATGAGAAACCTGCTCTAAAATTATCGGCTGAGCATTCAGATCAACTACAGAAACAAAATTCTGTATATCAGCAATCCCCTTATTGGTCACAAACAATCCGCTGACAGCGGCAAGTCCGGCCGCATCTTTATCTTCTGTTTTAGGAAAAGCCGCTTTTATCTCCGCACGGATGCCTACCGCCTGTTGCAAGGCAACCAGCAAAGCAGCCTTCTCCGCTTCAGTTCCGTATGCCGAACGGATCACTTCGGAGACCGGATGCAAACGGTATCCGGTTTGCGACAAGGTCAGACGGCAATTTCCTAATCCTTCTACATAAGCAGTAAGTAACTCCTTCTTTTGTTCTGTGGTTTGTGCACTGGCAGTCAGCTTCTGTGCTAATTCGGAAACATCCTTTTCATTACTTTCCAGTTGTTGTTTTATCACTTTCAGTGCATCAGCCTTTGAAGCATAAGTGGACGCCACAACAGCCTGTACATTACCTGCCGGCAAAGAAACTTCAAGTGAATAAGGACGCGGTTGCACATTTTTCAGTGTCCAGGTCACTGTTTTCATGCCATCCGCAGTTTTCACCACCGGAGCAGCTTTTCCATTCAACCATTCATAATGCAGAGGTTTGCTTTCGGGCACTGACAGCGAAAACACATATTCCCTGATTGGGGAAAGCTCTTCCACCTGCTCGCACACATCCAGTTCGGGCAGATATCCCGGACGGGTAACGACGGAGTAGTCCAGATAAATGGTAGCTCCCAATTCCAGTCCCGTATGAACGACTACCATCTCTTTCAGACCATTATAAGCCGGAGCATCTGCCGCTACGGAAGGAAGCACCTCAACGAAGGCATTTTCGGGAGTCTTCACAATAGTACCGTCTTTCTGACGAGTATAAGAATCGTGTATCTTCAGTGTCTGAAACTCCGGATTGTAAATGATAAAACTCTCTCCATACACACGGTTCATCGCTGCATGAGTAAACAAAGTCAGCTCTTTTTGCACACGCATTTCCTGACTGCCGTCAGCGTGTAACGTATAAGCCTTGCTCAATTTCCCAAATTCAGCTTCGGATGCCGCTTTCACCGGAAATGCCAGAATCAACATCGCCAGCGTAACTATATAATAATATGTATTTTTCATTCTGCTCTACTTTTTAATCACCAAATATTCACCATACGCCTTGTGGGCATTCACAGCATTGCGGAAACTTTCCCAATCAGAAGCCTCATAAACACGCTTCTTCAAAGCCAATCGATTGTGGAGCAACACTTTATTTCCTTTCTGTACCAACGAACCTTCAAAATCGGCTCCCACTCCTTGCATGGTTTCATCCTTGACCGCACTCACCAGCTTGTATCCTGCCGGAAGCTGAACCGTTTCATCCAGTTCGACCAAACGGGAACAAGCATCTTTGAAACCATACTTGCGGTTTTCTACCGAAGTATCGATCCACATATAAGATCGTACCTGATTATAAAGGTTATTCATCACCATCGGACGGAAAAGCATCTCGCCCTCTCCTTTCAAGGCATAATCGGGTATTTCATAACGAAAAGTGATTTTAATAGGTGCAGCCTGATAGTCTTTGGGATTTTTTCCATAGTCTACGCTCAACAATCTGGCTTTGGGAGAGATGGCCAACAGCTGACGTTCCATCGTGCTTTTCCATTCGCTCTGAAAGCCGGTGGTAAAGATGCGACGGATATTGCTGTCACTCTGTCCTTCGGCTGTAAGGGTAAAAGTACCGCGTAGTGTACCATCTGCTTCCAAGCGGTTGTCGGCTTTGATACGTACATAATGGTTTTCGGGAGCCGAAACCGGAGTGATACACAAATCAGAACCTTCGGGTACACCCGGCAGATAGTTCTGCTGCTGTTCGGCACTGCTCCATAACTCGCGGCAGAAAGGAACCCATGTCGGATCAAGAGGCATATATGTTCCATTGCTCAGTTTCACCACTGCCACACAATGATTAAAATGGTCGGCAGGAATACTTTCTACCCGACTGCCTGCCATCGTCATGGCAGGATAGGCTTCGAAACCAGCCATGCGCAAGAACGAAATCAGTGTACCTGCTATATCTTTGCAGACTCCGCAACGATCAGTATAATTCATTTTAGTATTATGAAGTGTAAATCCTTCTCCTTTTCCCATCGAGATGCCGGAATAGCGGATGTTATCTGCCACCCAATGAGTCAACACAGCTATTTTTTCCATTTCGGTCTTCTTGCCTTTTATCAGTTCATCCACTTTTTTCTGCGCTTCGGGCAATGGATCAAAACTACCATAATCTTCATTCACTTTATTGAACCACAACGACTTGTCTTTCCACTGGGGAGTGGAAGACATCATCAGTTTGGGAGCTGCATCGAAAAGGTCTACCATGTTTGGCTCTTTAACGAAAGGCATCATATCATCCATCGCAAAGCTATATTTCTTGCGACCGTCTTCATAACGCATGGATGATGCGCACTCACCCTGATAGAACTGAAACTGAAGTTCCTTCTCCATCGGAATGCTTACTACATAAACTTTACGTACAGTAGGAGTGCTGCTCCAAAAAGGAACAATATCATAAAACTGTCCGCGCATAGGCGGAATAAAGCGTGATTCATCTTCATTACCGGCTGCAAGCAACGCATAGGTAAAGCCTTTCTTGGCTATTTCGTAATCCACAATATCACCCGGCTGCAAGGCGCCCACTTCAATCATGATTTGTCTTGCGCCCCAATAAATAGCACGCGCAGGAGCAGCATAATCACAGGTTTTCCTGACATCAAGTTCATCTACTTTTCCATTGGCACGATGGATGGTTACACGTTTAAATTCGGCATAAGCAGTCAAAGGGTCATAATCGTATTTAATCACCCGATTATCCACTGCTCCCCTCGGAGTCTGTACCTTTATCACTTTGCATACAGCAAACGACCCTTGTCCTGTAGGCTGGACAGATACCGATGTACTATCCAACAGTGTCACACAATCGGATGCTTCGTAAGTCTTCCCCTTCGCAGCCTGTTCATAAGGTTTCCAGCTTTGAGCCAATGACGCAGCCGAAACAAGAAGGCAGCAAAGGAGTGATACTAATAGTTGTTTTCTCATGTTTTTCACTTACATTTTATTTATAGAAACAAATGTAAGTAAAATCTTTGGAATCTATTTATTTTGTGCTAAAGCAATTATCATTTTTCCTGCCTCAATACAACAAATTACTACATCACCTTACTTACAAAAACAAATGACCTATTTGAAATATTTAAATATTTATCCTAAATTTATATCTAGTTTCTAACCAATCCTCCATTTCTCACCGAGAAATGCCCTCTTGGTTTTAAAGAAATGGGGCGTTGGTTTTAAAGGAACGACCTGTTGGTTTTAAACCAAAAATAGGAATTTATAACTGTTTGATATACTGTCTTTTACAAAACACACAATAACGTTCTTCAGCATATTTTATTTTTCTCAACAAATAGATTGAATTTTAAAATTATAATTGAGGTGAAGTATGGAATATGTCTTTACATCTTAGTTCTAGAATCTCATTGCTATATTTGAAAAAGTGCAATAAAAATTAAAAAAAAGACTGAAATGTAGATGAAAATGGAACTTCTTCTAATAATTATAACCCAGGATGCCTATATTGGACAACGATTTACTAAAAGATCATCCTATCTTTGCGGCATATATGATAAAACAGCAAATACCATGAAAGAACCTTTTCAAATACCGACCTCCGAAGATATAGAGAATCTGATAGGAACAGACCTTTATGATGTATGGAACTCACTCTGCCAGCGCATCGAGAAGAGCTACGAAATGGAGCTACTTTGGAACCGTGGCGGCAAAGCGTGGACGTATGAATACAAATACCGCAAAGGCGGTAAAACCCTCTGTGCTTTATATGCGAAGGAAAAGACTCTGGGATTTATGGTTATCTTAGGAAAAGATGAACGTGCCAAATTTGAAATTCAGCGGGGACAGTTTTCAAACGAGGTACAGATGATCTATGATGCAGCTACCACTTTCCACGACGGCAAATGGATCATGTTTGAATTAAAAGACACAAAACTATTCAATGATATGGAACGGCTTCTGCTTATTAAGCGAAAACCAAACAGAAAAGCAGAGTAAAGGAAGGAAAAGGAAGCTATTTTTTCATAGCTTCCGCTCTCATATCTTTAGGCATTTTCTCCAGTGCATACCGGTAAGCTGTACGAGGCTTTGCAGAACGATGCTTCGTAACAAAATCGAATATCTCATTAATTTCTACGAGAACGATACGCCCATTCGCAGGCTACAACTGCTTCTTACCAAAAGCCCGACTTCCACAGTTACTCACACAATTGAAAAATATCCGGTTTAGATTCACCTTTTACCTCCTGCCAGGATACAAACATCCTTTTTGTATCTTTGCCGGATACAGAATAAGAATGAAAAGAGAAATCCTATATCAGAGGATAGCCGGTACCATCGCCTGGCAAACAGACACACTTTTCTATATATTAACAGGTACAGATATCCGGATAAATCAACATTTACGCACAGGAAATGAGATAAAGAGAGAGATAACAGTCAGAATACAACCGTAATGCCATGCATATCTGTGAAGTAAAAAAATAAATTACAAAGAAACGATTACTCCACACGCAAAGTATTCCCTTTAATCCTTCCCAGAATTTTAGGGAACTGCCAAAAGAACAATAACGTGCAACAGATGGCCGCAGTCGCATCAGATATAGCCTCAGCTGCATACACTCCGGTTACTCCCATAAAGTTCGGCAAAATTAACGCCAGCGGAATCAACAGGATAGCTTTACGCAACAGAGCAATGAAGATAGAGATTCGGGCCTGTCCCAATGCAACGAACATATTCTGACAGGCACGTTGCAAGCCGAAGATGGTCATGCCACCCAAGAAAACGGGCATTGTCCAACGTACAGTTTCTATCAGTCTTTCATCACTGGTGAAAGCAGAGGCAACCGTCGAAGGGAAGAGAATCATGAAAAGCATCAATATCAAATTGAAGGAAAACATGGTTACCAGCACAATACGGAAGCAATCTTTCACACGCTGCTTGTCACCATGCCCGAAGTTATAACTTATAATCGGAACGAATCCTTGCGCAAATCCGGTCAGCGGTACACTGGCAAACTGCATCGAACTTTGCAGAATCGTCAATGCGCTGATGTAGATATCTCCAAATTCCTTCAGACTGCTATTGAGGACAAACCCAACCAGACTTTCCGTACTTGCCATAATGAAGGGGGATACTCCTAAAGCTAATATGGAAAGGATAATCTTCCGGTCCAGTCCCATATATCGTTTCTCCAAAGGTAGAGAGGCACGTCGGGAAAAGAGGAAACTTACCACCCACACCGCACTGCATGCTTGGGAAAGTACCGTAGCCAAAGCAGCACCTTTCACGCCCATGTCAAACCAAAAAATAAAAATAGGATCAAGAATGATGTTCAATAAGGCTCCGATCAGAACTGAAAACATGGCAATGGCAGGACGTCCCTGAGCATTGATAAAGCTATTCAACCCTGTGGATATTTCGACAAATATCGTTCCCAAAAGATAAATGGAAAGGTAGTCAACCGCATATTCCAAGGTGTTTTCCGAAGCTCCTGTAAAGAGGAGAATAGGTTCCATAAAAGTATATGCAATGACAGAAGTCAGCAAAGTAAACAATATCAGCAGAACAAACCCGTTTCCCAATATCTTTCCGGCTCGTACACGGTCGCCCTGTCCGAGTGCAATGGCAGCCAACGGAGCACTACCGCCGCCGACAATTGCCGAAAAAGAAGAAATCAGTATAATGAGAGAGGTAGTCACCCCTACACCCGCCAGCGCATCGGTGCCAATTCCCGGAATATGCCCGATGTATATACGGTCCACAATGCTATAAAGCAGATTGACAAATTGTGCAGCCACTGCCGGGAGTGCCATCTTGAAAACAAGCGGTAACATACGTTCTGTTCCCAGCCGTTCTTCGTATTTATTGTTCATTCCAAACTTCTTTTTCTAAAATCGGCTGCAACATAGATAAAAAACTTCAATTTTTATCTATATTGTGATAAAAATTGAAGTATAATCTTTCCTTCTGACCGCATGACAGTTTTTGGCATGTGGCGCCATTTCTAACATTCTGCCTGCTTCGTTTCTATTCAAAAGAGAGATTTTCTACATGTTCTCCAACAAAGATACCAGCCATATCTCCGGTTTTATACCATTTCGGCTTCCCAGGCATGTCGTCTGTAATCTTTCGCCCATTGACCACAAGATTCACAAACCTGATACCAGATATCTTGTGATTCTCATCATACCCTGCAATGATCGACAAGTTTTCACCCGATCCATTGTAAGTAACATCCTTAACAAGCACATTCTGAATACCTCTGCCGGTAGAGACACAATACTTCGGATTGAAACTGATTCTGAAATTCACAAGCTGTCCGTTACGAAAATCTTCAATCCGAATATTCTCGAACGTAATATTACGCACCAATGTATTGTCGCCTGGATTTATAGCCAGACATCCCTGATAATCAATCTGTTTTTCTGCCTGATCAAGAATGTCGATATTCCTAAAAGTGACGTTCTGCACCGTATCCATGCCGTTCGGATCTCCATGTCCTCCGATATTGATTGGATGAGCCACATCAGCCCAAAGTGTCGCATTTTTCACCAATACATTATTGCTTCCCCCTTTAAATCCTTGCGTAGAAGCATAAACTGCGGCACAGTCATCACTATTACGACAGAAAACCCCATCTAATATCACGTTACTGCTTGAGAAAACATCCATTCCGTCGCCCCAACCATAATAGCTGATTGATTTCACATTCGTCAACTCTACCGAATCGCATTGTCCTATGGGGAGTTGCGAAACCACAATTCCGTCTATCCTGACATTTTTAGAACGTCTGACCCAAACACCGGCTCCCCTGCCATCAGGGTGTACCTCGCCTCTCCCGAAAATATTCACATCATGTGCTCCTTCCGTGAATATATTGCCATAAACACGAGCTCCCCCATCGATATAAACAGTAGTTCCTGAGGGGACAAATAGAGTATCATTAGGAAGATTATGCACACCGGGACCAAAATAAATCAAATTGGACCCTTTTTTTTTCTTGAGAGCCCTTTGGATTTCTTTATCGGAAGGACGAAATTTATCAATCGGATTCGCAAAAAGATGAAGATTGTGAAAAATATCTCCATTGACCTCTACTGAGAGATTGCGAGGACGCGAAAGTGAGAATGTCACTGTGTCTCCAACACAATCCGGTGTTATCTTATAGCTTAAAGGACGTACTCTCGCACTATTGACTCTCTCTTTGTTGCTGATTACTCGCACATCTACCATTCCGTCAAAATCGAAATAAGCAATGGAGGCAACCTCCACGTTATGCCCTTTTTCATCAACCCTATCAACTTTAACAGGATAAACGTCAACGGGCAACCACGGTCCGCTACCCTGACGCACTTCCACAGAAAAATCGTTTAAGGTTTTCACCCCGACCCCAGCAGGGTATGTGACTACCTCTGCGTTAAGCGAATGCATAGCCAATAACGCCAATGAAAGAAGTATCGCTTTTGGATAATTCATATTCTTTGATTTTAAATTTGATATTGAAATTTATTAAACACTCTAATTTGAATACGTTTTGACTATAAAAAGCGCCCAACAAAAGAATGAATATTTTTACTTTTATAAAATAGAGAAATAAAGCGGAAATATGTAATCACAGAGAGAAATAAATATTTCAAACGGTAAATAACAACTCACTGAAACGCATCGTAACGAACTAATCCCAGTCTCTCTTAAAATTAATTTGCTGTATGCAATCATCTAATGCTCGGTTTATATAACCTTATTCGTCTGACAACTGTTGAACTTTCGTCTGACAACTGTTATTCTTTCGTCTAACAACTGTCAGACGAAAAAGAAACAACTGTCAGACGAATAAAACATTGCAGCATTAATCTTACATCCATTAAACATAAAAAGTAAATCTACGTAAACTCGGAACTAGTTCATAACGGTGCAGGAACGAACGAATATCGGGCAACGGAGTAAATCAAAGCAGCACAGAAAAGATATGGAAATCTCCATAAGAATACAAACAAAGAAAAAGAACCACCTAATGAATCTTTGACTATTCCTTTTCGTATCTTTGTGGAAAGTCGTATCAAAAAGGTACGAATATAAACTATAAAACTTAGAATGAAATGGAAAATATTACCGGACAGAACAACGAATTTACATTAATATTCCCACATAACAGAATTGATTGCACTTCTTCTCAGAATGACAAATTCAATAAGATTATTAATCAGGCCAACATCACAATCACAGGAAACAACAATCGTATCTCAATGTATTTCGACACTGAAGAAAGTGCGGAAGAATTGCTGCTTAGCAACGGATTTCTGCTAATCGTAAAAGGAGATAATAATATCGTAAATATGGGAACAATCATCCTACGATATTCTACCATATTAGGTATGACAGGATTGAAACTAATCATCGGACAGCTGCCGGGACTGGGTGCCGGTGTTTCAAGAACAGCCAACAATTGCCGGATAGACATCGGAAACCGTGTTGTAATCAATGGGGTTACATTGTATTTGCAGGAAGATGACTCATATGTTAGTATTGGAGATGACAGTCAGTTAAGCTGGGGAATTGATATATGGTGTACTGATGCACATACAATAACAGATTTAAAGGGTGAACCGATCAATTTTGCCAAGTGCATAGAAATCGGCAAGCATGTATGGATAGGGAAAGATAGCAAGATTGGCAAGAATGTGAAGATAGCGGACAACAGTATCGTTGGTTGGGGAAGCATCGTAACAAAAGAATTTAATGAGCCGAATGTAATCATTGCAGGTATACCGGCCAAAATTGTCAAGCGAGGGATAAATTGGGACCGGAGATGTATCAATAAGTATCTAAAAGAAAGATTATAAAAAGGAAGCTCCAATAGGATCTATGAAACATAGATTTTATTGGAGCTTCCATTCTATGTCGCTATGATACTTTTTATTTCATAAGTTCCTCCATATCCCCATTCATGATATGAGGCAAATAATGAGCTATCTCATCAGTACTCCAGTCCCACCATTTCAATTCCTGCAATTGCGCAATCGTATCTTCGTCAAAACGCATCCGGATTTTCTTCGCAGGGGTCCCGCCTACTATCGTATAAGGAGGTACATCTTTGGTGACTACTGCCCTCGACGCAATAATCGCTCCGTCACCGATATGTACGCCCGCCATGACAACAGCCTCATAACCAATCCATACATCGTTTCCAATCACTATATCCCCTTTATTATCCCATGCCGAAGTGATATTTCCCTTATCCAACTGCCACTCCTCAAAAAATATAGGAAACGGATAATTCGACAAAGAATTCAACGTATGATTCGCGCTGTTGAAAAGAAACTTAGCTCCACAGGCTATCGAACAGAATTTCCCTATGATCAGCCGGTCTCCATTGACAGGATAATGATATAAAACATTGTTCTTCTCAAACTGAACAGGATCATTTACAAAATCATTGTATATGGTGTAGTCACCAACCTTTATATGAGGATTATTGATAACAGCATTCAAATAGACAGTCTGAAGGTCATTGGTACGCGGATAAATATTTGTATTCATTGTAATTGCTTCTTTATAAGGTTTCTGAAATAAAATAATAAAATATCGGGTGACCTGTTTAGCCACATAAGACTCGAACAACAGATTTCACCATTGTCCATCATCCATATAGAGCGAAGCTATTTACAACGTTGCCATTTCATTGCGTTAAAAAAATAAGGTTCATATCACATAACAAATGTACAGGATAATTTTGGAAATCAGATGCAAGGATCTAAAAATTATCCCGTATATTTGCTGTATAGCATTTATACTGTCACTATAAACCTTTAGTATCATGGTAACTTATACTCATTTTGGCAAACAGCCTGATGTACTGAAACATCTGATACTTTGCGAAGTTCTTCGGAACGAGCATCCACAAGTCTATGTAGAAACAAATTCTGCCTGTGCCATCTACCCGATGCAGCAGACTTCGGAACAGCAATATGGCATTTACTATTTCTTAGAAAAAGCGGTAGAGGAAGACAATCAAGTTCTAAAAGACTCCATTTACTATAAGATAGAAAATGCAGAAATGCAGAGAGGGTACTATTTAGGTTCTCCGGCTTTAGCAATGGAGGTATTAGGAAGACAGGCACAAAAATTTCTATTCTTCGATATAGAAAAGAGTGCTTTGGATAATGTGGAACGCTATGCGAAGCAAGCGGAACTACAGACATCCGTCCACCTATATAATACTGATTCTCTCGAAGGGGTCATGAAGTTACTGCCATCACTCCCCAAAGATTCTTTCATTCATATCGATCCTTATGAGATAGATAAGAAAGGAACATCGGGACTAACCTATCTGGATATATTAATAGAAGCTACCCATTTAGGAATGAAGTGTTTATTATGGTACGGCTTTATGACTCAACATGACAAAAGCCATCTGAACTCATACATCACGACCCGACTAGAAGAGGCAAGGATTAAAGACTATATTTGTGCAGAACTGATAATGAACTCTATCAGACAAGACACCGTATTATACAATCCCGGTATCATAGGCAGTGGTATCTTGGGCACCAATTTATCACAGAAATCAAATACAGCCATTCTTGATTACAGTGATATACTGGTCCGCCTCTACCAATACGCAAAATACAAGGACCATGACGGCAGCTTATACAGAGACATTATCGGCAATCCACCGGAAACCTGAGCCGAAAACAAAGAGTCGCAAAAATAGGAAATACATCAATCTTCCCACTAAATATGTATTCCATATCGGTGCTTCACTTCCGCCATCACAAACGTACTTTCCAGCGAACCCAGGCTATCGATGGTTCCCAACACATTCAGAATGAACTCCTGATAATATTTCATATTAGGAGCATGGATCTTCAGCAAGTAATCGTAACTGCCCGATATATTATAACATTCGGTCACTTCGGGAATGTCCTGTATGATTCGGGTAAACTCAGCCGCAATGTCCCTGTTCAGCCGCCTTAGCTTGACACTGCAAAAGACCACAAAACCCTGATTCAGCTTTTCGGCATCCAGCACAGCGATATACTTCTTTATATATCCCCCACTCTCCAAACGTTTAAGGCGCTCGAAAACAGGAGTCGATGAAAGACTGACCCGCGCAGCCAACTCTTTGGTCGTCAACCGCGCATTCTCTTGCAAAGTACGGAGTATCTGCAAATCCACTTTATCTAATTTCTCAAAAGTATCCATAAGAAAAATATTCTTCTAACAGGTGATTTTTAAGAATAAAGCAGTTGCTTTATTCTGTATAACGATACAAAAATAGCATTATTTTCTATATTTCTACTATATATTGTTCGATATATCTGCATCCCATAACTTTGCAAGAAAATAAAGAGAGAATATCAAACTTAAAAAGCATACGATTATGGAAAGAAAGAATTTACACTTTGAGACATTACAGGTTCATGTAGGACAGGAACAAGCAGATCCGGCAACAGACGCACGCGCAGTACCTATTTATCAGACCACTTCTTATGTATTCCACAATTCCGCTCATGCAGCCGCACGTTTCGGTTTGCAAGATCCGGGCAATATCTACGGCCGCCTGACCAACTCCACCCAAGGAGTTTTTGAAGAACGTGTAGCCGTCCTCGAAGGAGGCGTAGCAGGTCTGGCAGTTGCCTCCGGTGCCGCCGCTATTACTTATGCTTTCGAAAACATTACTCGTGCAGGCGACCACATCGTAGCTGCCAAAACAATTTACGGAGGAAGCTATAACTTACTGGCACATACTTTGCCCAATTATGGCGTTACCACCACTTTCGTTGATCCGAGCGACCTTTCCAACTTTGAGAAAGCGATTCAGGAGAACACCAAAGCCGTATTTATCGAAACACTCGGAAACCCGAATTCCAATATTATAGACATAGAAGCGGTATCCGAAATTGCTCACCGTCACAAAATTCCATTAATTATAGACAATACATTCGGCACTCCCTACTTAATCCGCCCCATCGAACACGGAGCAGACATTGTAGTGCACTCCGCAACCAAATTCATTGGTGGTCATGGCAGTTCCTTGGGAGGAGTAATCGTTGACTCCGGTAAATTCGACTGGGTAGCTTCGGGTAAATTCCCACAGTTGACAGAGCCCGATCCGAGTTACCACGGAGTACGCTTTGTAGACGCTGCCGGTCCGGCTGCTTACGTCACCCGCATTCGTGCCACTTTGCTACGGGATACGGGAGCAACGATCAGTCCGTTCAATGCCTTCATCCTGCTGCAAGGGCTGGAAACACTTTCTTTGCGTGTAGAACGTCATGTAGAAAACGCGCTAAAAGTGGTGAACTTCCTGAATAATCATCCGAAGGTGAAGAAAGTCAATCATCCGTCACTCTCCGATCATCCGGATCATGCACTCTATCAACGCTATTTCCCGAATGGTGCAGGCTCCATCTTTACGTTTGAAGTAAAAGGAGGACAGGAAGAAGCACACCGCTTCATCGACAGTCTGGAGATTTTCTCGTTGCTGGCCAATGTAGCTGACGTGAAATCACTAGTCATCCATCCGGCAAGTACCACACACTCGCAACTTAATGCGCAGGAACTTGCAGAACAGGAGATTTATCCGGGCACTGTACGTCTATCCATCGGAACGGAACATATCAATGACCTGATAGCCGATCTGGAACAGGCACTCGCCAAAATCTGACATTAGATTCTAACCTATTTGTCTGTTAAAATGTGATTGACAACAAGACGCAATGAAGATTCGGGGATTGAACTTTCCATCACTATGATACGTTATAACAATATAACATTAAAACATTGCAGTTATGGAGAAATATTTAATACACAGCAACGAACTGCATCTGATAGACGCAGGGAAAATCCACCAGGCAGTAGAGAAAATGGTGGAGTCACTCGATCTTGCCGCAGGATCAACCAGTAATTTTGATCTCTATCAGGTAGTAGAAAGCTACTTTAAGGACCTTGAAAAAAGAAGGAAAATCAACCATGTACTGGGGATCAAAGAAGACCGATATGAATTTGCAGAAGACTTTGGCATCAAATAAAAAAGAAATTTTCCAATCACACCAGACAATTTGTTCATATAAAACGAGAGAGTCTCACCGAAGTGAAACTCTCTCGTTTTAGTATATATCTTATAGTGATCAGTTTCCCTGATGCACGGTAAGTTGCGGGAACGGGAAGTTGATGCCTTTTTCATTAAAGGTTTCATAAATAGTCTTGTTTATATCAAAATAAACTCCCCAGTAATCTGCCGTATTCACCCACACACGGGCTACCACATTCACACTGCTGGCATCCAGCGCATGAAGGGCAATAAACGGGGCGGGATCAGTCAGAATACGATTGTCGGCCGTCAGTATATCACGGACAATCTGCTGTACCTTATTATAATCTTCTCCATAATCCACGCCAACAATCCATTCTACACGGCGCGTTGTCTGTGTATTATAGTTTGTCACCACTCCGCTGCTCATTGCACCGTTCGGTATATAAATCACTTTATTATCTCCGGTAGTCAGAATGGTGTGAAATATCTGTATTTCCTTGACCGTTCCGGAAACTCCCTGACTTTCAATCCAATCTCCTACCTTATAAGGCTTGAAAAGCAATACGATCAGTCCGCCGGCAAAGTTCTGCAAGTTACCGGACAACGCCATACCGACAGCCACACCGGCAGAAGCCAACAGGGCTGCAAAAGAAGTTGTTTCGACTCCCAGAGCACCGACTACGGAGATAATCAACAGAATGGTCAGCAGAATATTTACCAGACTCTTCACAAAAGTCTTGATGCTTATATCCACCTTTCTCCTGTCCATCAGACGTCCGACAAATCGGTTGAGCATCGAGATGAGGAAGCGTCCGACAATGAAGACAAGGGTTGCAATCAGGATGCGTTCTCCGGCACGGATACCGAAATCTACCAATTGCTGGGTGATCAGAGAAAGCTTATCCAATCCGTCCGCATTGGCTATCGCTTCTTCCATTAATTTATCTGCGACGATTTGTGTAGAATCCGCAAGCTGTGTTGCTGTCGCTTGAAATAATAGTAGCATAATTTGATAATTATATTAAAATGAATAAATAGCTGACTTGTCATATTTCAACAAACTACAAAGTTATATTGTTTTTAGCAAATCTAAAAGTTTTTTTTGCTTTCCTCCCGCAAAAGCAGTAATTTTGCCAACGATTCACTAAGTAGGGGTGCCTTAACATGACGGGCTGAGAACATACCCATAGAATCTGAACCGGGTAATGCCGGCGTAGAGAACTAATTAATAAGCAAGATGAAAAAAATGATGATGATGGCCGTCGCCTTATTGGGCGCAGGCTTCCCTGTCCATGCACAAACGAGTGCAAAGGATAGTCTGAAAGTAATCAACCTGCAAGAAGTGCAGGTAGTATCCACACGTGCTACAGCAAAAACTCCCGTAGCATTTACCAATATAGGCAAAGCCGAACTTAAAAAAGTGAACTTCGGGCAGGATATTCCCTACCTGCTGAGCATGACTCCTTCCACGCTGACCACATCGGATGCGGGATCGGGCATCGGCTATACGACTCTTCGTGTACGAGGCACTGACGGCACGCGTATCAATATCACTGTAAACGGCATCCCGATGAACGATGCCGAAAGCCACAACCTGTTCTGGGTAAATATGCCCGACTTCTCTTCTTCCGTAAAGGATATGCAAGTGCAACGTGGCGCAGGAACATCGACCAACGGCGCCGGTGCCTTCGGAGCCAGTGTCAATATGCAGACCGAAGGCGCGTCCATGAAACCGTATGCCGAGTTCAACGGTTCCTATGGTTCTTTCAACACCCACAAGGAAACTGTAAAAGTGGGAACCGGACTGCTGAACAATCACTGGACATTCGATGCCCGACTTTCCAACATCGGTACGGACGGATATATCGACCGTGCCTCCGTCAATCTCAACTCTTACTATCTGCAAGGAGGATATTTCGCCGAAAATACGTCTGTCAAACTGATCGCATTCGCAGGAAAAGAAAAGACGTATCATGCCTGGGGATATGCTACTAAAGCAGAAATGGAAGAACACGGAAGACAGTATAACCCTTGCGGCGAATATACCGGAGACGATAATGAAAAACATTATTATGCCGACCAGACGGATAACTATCTGCAAAAGAATTATCAACTCCTTTTCAACCATACTTTCTCCACCGCATGGAATCTGAACGTAGCTCTGCACTACACCAAAGGTGACGGCTACTATGAGGAATATAAAGAAGACAGATCTTTCGTAGAATACGGTCTGAAACCTTTTACAACAGACGGAAAAGAAATTTCGGAAAGCGATCTGGTCCGCCAGAAGAAAATGGATAATAAGTTTGGCGGGGGTGTTTTCTCCCTCAATTATACCAACCACCGACTAACGGCATCTTTGGGCGGAGGCATCAATCAATATCGGGGCAATAACTTCGGGAAAGTGACTTGGGTAAAGAACTACATCGGCGCACTATCTCCCGCCCATGAATACTACCGCAACCAATCGAAGAAAACCGACGGTAACATCTATCTGAAAGCAAGCTACGACCTTACCGGAGGACTAAGTGCCTATGCCGACCTGCAATACCGGCACATCGACTACACCATCGACGGAGCAAATGACAAATACGACTGGAATAAAAGTGCGTTGCGTCTGCTGGCCGTAGACAAGAAATTCGACTTTTTCAACCCGAAAGTCGGACTGAACTGGAATATCAACTCCAATCACCGTGTCTACGCTTCTTTCTCCGTAGCTCAAAAAGAACCGACAAGAAATAATTATACGGATGGCGATCCCGACAGTTATCCGAAAGCTGAAAAGCTGCTCGACTACGAAGCCGGATACACATTCGCCAATCATTGGCTGACAGCAGGCGCCAACTTCTACTACATGGATTATACCGACCAGCTTGTCCTCACCGGAGCTTTGAACGATATCGGTGAAGCCCTGACAGAAAACGTTCCGGACAGCTACCGGATGGGAATCGAACTGATGCTAGGTATCAAGCCCTGTAAATGGTTCCAATGGGATATCAATGCGACATGGAGCAAAAACCGTATCAAGAATTTTGTAGAAAACATTCCCATTTACGATGGCTGGAACTTACTGGACGTCGTAAGCGTTTCTCATAAGAGTACTCGCATCGCCTTTTCACCGGATTTCCTGCTGAACAACCGTTTTGCTTTTACCTATCAAGGATTCGAAGCAGCCCTTCAATCCCAATTTGTCGGCAAGCAATATATGACAAATGCAGAAGTGGAAGCATTGACTCTGGATAAGTATTTCGTGAGCAACCTAAATCTGGCCTATACATTCAAACCCCGAAAAGTGGTGAAAGAAGTAACTATGGGTGTGACCGTCTACAACCTCTTCAACGAAGAATACGAGAACAACGGTTGGGCATCCAGTTCTTACGACAAGGATGTGAATCACAGAATAGATTCTGCCGGATACGCTGCGCAAGCGGGTACAAACGTTATGGGTCATGTCTCTTTCCGCTTTTAACAATAACTATTCAAACAGACAAGCCAGAAGCCGCCAACATGGAACGCGGCTTCTTATTTCCTCATTTTCTCTTCCATATATTTGGAAGGAAGCACCCCAAACTGTGCAACGAACTGCTTACGGAAGGAAATCATCGAATCATACCCTACCATTTCCGCCACTTCTGTCAGACTGCTATATCGCCCGCTCATGATAATAGAGGCAGCTTTACTCATCCGTACTCCATGAATCACCTCTATAATCGACAAACCAGTTTTCTGCTTAACCTTGCGATAAAGGGTCGGCTGGCTCATATTCAATTTGTCCGTCAGCACTTTTATTGTAAAATTCCGGTTTGATAAATTTTCTTCTATAATCTGAAGCATTTTAGGCATAAAAACATCCTGAACATCTTCTGAAGATTCCAGTACCTCTTCATCCAGCATAAGAGTTTTCGCATAAAGTTTTCTTAACAGATCACGTTGTTCTATCAACGCTTTCACCTTCTCTTTCAATAACTCCGGATTAAAAGGTTTCATTATATAGTCATCTACCCCTATTTGTAAACTTTTCAACCGGTCAGCATCCTCTGCTTTAGCTGTTAAAAAGATAACCGGTATATGAAAAGTCCGCTTATTTTCACGAATCTCCCGACTACATTCAAACCCATCTTTAACAGGCATCATTATATCAGATATGATTAATTTAGGTATATATTTATCAGCCATAGCCACCCCTTCTTCTCCATTTCCAGCCTCAATAACATTATAATCTTCTTTAAATAGACTGCATAAATATTCTCTCATCTCATCGTGGTCCTCTATAATCAACAAAAATTCCTTATTATTTTTCGCTCTGTTAACGGGCTCTTCCATAGTCTCATTCTTTTCTTCTACTACTTCTTCCATCGGACGTTCTTCTACCGGACACTCTTCCAACAAATCCCCCTTCATCGGATCAGGTACCATTTCATATTCCCCCGGCGCAAAATGAGAAAGCCCCATCGGAATGTGCAGAACGAATCGGCTGCCTTCTCCAACACGACTGGTCAACGTTACAAATCCATGATGTAACCCCATCGTATGCTTTACAATATGTAATCCAAGACCTATTGACGTGGAATATTGCGGGATACGTTTCCCTGTTACAAACGAATCAAACACGTGCTGTTGCAAATCATCAGGTATCCCAACTCCATTATCAGACACTGTTACAAGGCAATAAGGTCTTCCGTCAATTTCCGCCTCTGACACAGCCAGTTCAATACGTCCATTCTGAGAAGTGTATTTAAAGGCATTTGATAACAAATTTTGAACAGCTGATTCTATTTTCGCCACATCCACCCATAAATACAAAGGCACTGTATCTACCTGGACCAAAAATTCCCGCTTCTTGACCATAGCCATTTGCAGAAAAGGATTAGCCACCCGGCTAACAATCTCCTTTATATCCGATTCTGACAAATGAAGTTTTATCATGCCTCCCTCTATCTTCTGTACATATAGCAGACGATCAACCAGTGTCTGTAGAGAAAGACAATTCTTGTGCAATCTGCTAAATGAATCAAACCAATTATCCGATGGGGTAATGGACTTCATTATATCATGTATAGGAGCAAGTATCAAAGTAAGAGGAGTTCTTAACTCATGAGCAGCATTCATAAAAAAGTTCTCACGTTCTTCCCGTATATGCCGTTCTGCGTTTCTCTCCAAATTTGCAATCGTCAGTTCATGTTTCAATTGAATCATTTTTTTGAAACGACGTTGCCGCCGCAACAAACTATAGAAAATATAACCAACCAAAAATAAAACCGAGAAAATCAAAAGCAAACGAAACCAAACGGTCTGGCTCCAATGTGGAAGGATTGTTATCGGCAATGCAGTAACGTCTCCTTCCGTATTATTAGGGAACAATGTTTTGACTTCAAAAATATAATAACCGGCAGACAAGTTGGTAAACGAGACCTTACCCGCTTCAGAAACAATCCAATCTTTTTGATATGGATATAACCGATAGCTATATTTTTGCAGATCCTTCGAAAAAGCCAGATTATTGAAAAGGAGAGAGAAATCACGGTTTGCATTGACCAGTTCCAAATGGTCAATTGATGCAATATTTGAGTCCAAAACAACTTGCCCTTTTATCTTCTCACCTATATTGATTTGCTTATTATCGACTTCCAATCCAGTTAAAAGAGTTTTGCTGGCAATGGTGGCAGATGTCAGTATTTCCGGTTCAAAATAAGTTAAGCTCTTGTTATTTCCCCAAAATAAAGTATTCTTAAACAACATCACAGATTTATTGCTACTAGAAATATAATAGTTGTAGAAGACATGTTGTTGTCGGCTATATCTTGAGATACCGGATATACTCCCCAACCAAATACGCTTCTTCTCATCTTCCACTATACAATCTATACAATCATTACAAAGTCCATCTTTTACTGTATAAAAAGACGTTATCCTATCTTCGCCCACAGGAATGATTCCAAATCCATTTTTATAACCCACATATACAGTTCCGTCAGTACCAGTCAGTAAAGCACTAACTACACGAGCTCCTATATTTTCTTTTTCTTCATATCCATGAACCATCTTTAATGGACGAACATTGACCTGTGATAATCGTACAATACCTTTTGCTGTCCCTATCCAGATATTCCGCTGTTTATCTTCACAAATAGCAGTGACCCATGGCTCTGCATCTTCTTTCAAGGCTTCACGCAATGAGAATAATTCAAAATGACCTGTCTGATGATCAAATAAGTACAATCCGGCAGAAGTGCATACCCAAAACCGATAACGGGAGTCAATCATTAAGGCCACTATATAGGAGTTTACCTTTTTCCCTAAATGATTGAGCGGATATATATGGAAAGAATTGGAACTCCAGTCATAACAAATCAAGTTTCCGGAAGCATTTCCAAACCATAAATTAGAACATGAATCTTTGATTGCACAAAACACCGGGACTTCCTTTTGATTGCCCACAGGAGAAAAGTTCAGCGGTCGCGATTTAGCATAAGGCTGGTCACTACGCATAATTCCTTCATGGTAAGTGCCCAACCAAATTCGACCATCTTTGTCAGCTACCTGAGCAGAGATTTCATTATGTTTTTTGCTGTGATATTGCATATAAGAATGCTGTCTAAAATCAAAATAGACAATCCCTCCTCCTCTAGTTCCGATCCATAGTATTCCCTCTTTATCATAATAAACAGAAATCATTCTTGTCTCTACATTCCGGTACTGCAAAAATGAGGTATTCGTATAAGGCGTTGCCGACAACTTAGAAGGATCATTTTCTTCAGGAGTTAACAGAGTATATCCATTCCAGGTTACTGCAATGTAAGAATCATTATCCAATGCAACCACCCCATACGCATCTGAATGTGATAAAGAAGACAACCTGGCATCCTCATTATACTGATAATAATCAGATTTTCCCGTAGGAATATGCAGACGAGTTACTCCACCCACTATAGAAGAAACCCAAATATATTCCCCTTCACTCATGATAGTAGTAGCATTAGCACTAGGATTAATAGAGTATTTGAACTTCCGGACCACTTTACCTGCAATCTTATCAAAGAACAACAAATTTCCCTTATCGGTAACCAAATACAAGAAATGCCCGTCTTGTGAAGCACATAAATTCGAAAAAGATTCCCCCTCATCTAAAAAAAACGGATAGCCTGCTTCGACGGTCATCTCTATTTGTAAGTCACCTTTCACTAATTTATAATGTCGTTTCAAGCATTGCAATTGTCCGCCTTTTACTATCCAAAAAAGTGAATCCCCCGTTATTTCCATAGCACTTACAGAAATGGCCTTTTTTCCATCCTGAAAAGACGGAAGAACAAATTTCTCTTTCCGTCGATCAAAACAATATAAATACTCATTAGCTATTACCCACAATTTATCATCAGAAGTCTCTTTTATATCGGAAACATACATCCTCGCATTGTCTACACTAAAATTGCGAATCTGCTTCCCGTCATATCGACTCAGCCCATTACTGGATCCAAACCACATAAAACGATCTTGATCTTGATAGATACAAGTAATGATGTTATCTACCAAGCCATTACTCATATTCAACTGATGAAGTTCATTATAAGGCAGAACAGCATAGAGAGAAGTAGTAATAACTAAAGAATTTATAATAGCAATCAAAACAAGGACGGTATATCGAACGGTTCGCTTCATTATATATTCATATTAGTTTAAGTGTCACAAAAATAATCAATATTATAACAGAAAGGCGAAGCAAATGATAAAAAAAGCAATTTTGAATGAAAAGATATACATGGATGAATAAAAGCATATGCTCCTGATTCCTTGAAATCCCCTAAGTTTGTATCCTGAAAACCGAACGGAAAGTGTGCTTCACAATTATATATAGCCATTTACACCTTTGAATCTGTAATATTTAAAACAATTAATCACATGAGAGAAAAAGCCAAAAGCCCTTAAGTCAAATTGAAATCAATTAGAATCTATTAAACCTTATTTAAATAGAAAGCCTAAAAAGACCTTTTTTCAAACTAATAAAATCTTATAGAAAAACATGCGTAAATCATTTAATCTAATCTGGATGGTTTTCGGCTTCCTGCTACTAATAGTAGGTTGTAATGAAGACAAGAAAAGCACAGCTTTCGATCCTAATCAACCAGTCAAGTTTACAGAGTTTATGCCCGATTCCGGTGGCATACGAACCAAATTCATTGTTAAAGGTTCCAATTTCGGAGAAGACAAAAGCCAAGTGAAAGTTTACTTCAAGGATGAAGTAGGTAATGAACGGGAGGCATTGGTTTTAGGTGTCAAGCCTGATGTTATTTATGCCCAAGTGCCCAAGCAAGCCGGAGGGGAAAGCCATGTACGGGTGGAGATTGCCGGAAAAGAAGCTGAACTCAGCAATGCTGAAAAAACATTCAAATATATTGTAACTTCTTCCGTATCTACAGTAGTAGGAAAAGCCAAAGAAGGTGGCAATAAAGACGGAACTCTCGGCGAGACCACATTCAATACTCCAAGGTATGTAGCTGTAGACAATGATGACAATGTATTCATATTCGACTCTGATGGAAGAACGCGTTTATCATCCATCGAACAAAATAAAACGATCACTTTACTGGATGGCATGGTAATCGACCAACCTTTATTTATCGATAAAGAAAAGAAACAACTATTTGGTCCATGCGATAATGCCAACTTCGGTTGTTTCTTATTCGATGCTAATGTGAGCTGGGTGGCTGATAAAATGGGACAGCTTTTAGCCAACGGAGGATGGATGCATAGTGTTGTTCTCGACCCTGTAGATTCTACTTTTGTGATATACCGCCAAAACACAGGACAATTGTGGACACAACCTTTTGATAAGAATAAAAGAACCTTAAATCCCAACAAAGCAAAACGAATCGGTACACTCTATAATGTAGGCTCCAATGGTTTATGTGCTTACAATCCGGTTGATAAGTATGTTTATTGTGTGTTGCATAGTAAAAGTGCAGTTTATCGCTTTAAGCTCACACGCGATACGGACGGTTGGCCAGCTCTAGACGGAGACATTGAAGAATATATTCCCGGTGCAGGCGCAGGCTTCCGGGACGGAGATGTACAAGAAGCACAATTCAATGAGCCGCGTGGAATTGCTATTGATAAAGAAGGCAATTTATATATAGCGGATGTTAATAACCATCGGATTCGTAAAGTTGACACCAAGTTAAATATCGTGACCACGATAGCAGGTAGCGGGAAAGGATACAAAGACGGGGATCCTTTGGAAGCCCAATTCGATCAGCCTTGGGGTGTCTATTTGGACAAAAATGAATTTCTTTACATTGCAGATCAAAACAACCACTGCATCAGAAAACTTGCTATTGAATAATTAATAAGGAATAGAAATGAAAACACTATATTTTAAATTAACCCTGTGTTTCTTTCTGCTATTGGCAGGAAATGCAACACAAGGGATATGGGCCCAACAAGAACCAATTCAAATTGCCGGAATCGTGTTAGATGAACATGGTGATCCGCTCCCGGGTGCAAACATATCTGTTAAAGGGAAAGAAAAAACCGGAACTATAACAGATATGGATGGTAACTTCAGTATGAAATCATTAGCTCCAAAAACAACGCTGATTGTTTCATTTATGGGATATAAGAGCAAAGAAATAGTGGTTGCTCAAACCGATAAGAAGATGCGTATATCTCTGGAGCCCGACTCAGAATCATTGGACGAAGTAGTTGTTGTAGGTATGGGAACACAACGTAAAGTCAGCGTGGTAGGTGCTGTCACCAGTGTCAATCCGGCTGCCATCAGTGCTCCGTCAACTTCCGTAGCCAATATGCTGGGAGGTGTGGTTCCCGGTATTATAGCCGTTGACCGAAGCGGCGAACCGGGGCAGGATGTTTCTGAGTTCTGGATTCGCGGTATCAGCACATTTGGTGCCAACCAGTCTGCGCTGGTTTTGATTGACGGTATTGAAGGAAACCTCAACGACCTCGACCCGTCGGATATTGAGAGCTTCTCTATCTTGAAAGATGCTTCGGCAACAGCCGTTTATGGTGTACGTGGTGCAAATGGCGTTGTTTTGGTAACGACCCGTTCCGGTCAGGAAGGTCGAACCAAGGTAACCTGGAAAAGCAGTATGACTCTCTCTTATTCCCCCCGTATGCCCGAATATCTGGAAGCATACGATTATGCCAGCTTGGCAAACGAAGCCCGAGTGGTAAGCAATATGGACCCTCTTTATAGCCCGACAGAACTGGAGATTATTAAAGCAGGACTGGATAATGACTTATATCCAAACGTTAACTGGCAAAAAGAGATACTGAAAGATGTAACTATTAATCATCAGCACTATTTAAATGTATCCGGTGGTGGAAAAGTTGCCAGATATTTTGTCAGTGTAGGAGGTACATTCAAAGATGCTATCTTCAAGCAAGACAAAGTTAACAAATACAACACGAATGTCAAATGGGCTAAATATAATTTCCGCGCAAAGGTAGACATGAACCTAACTTCATCAACAATCATGGGATTGGCTATGGACGGAGCTATTGTAGAAGACAGAGCACCGGGATTCGGAACTAACAATGACGCACTCTGGGCCGCACAAGCCTATCTGACTCCCCTGACGGTGCCTTTACGTTATTCCAATGGAATGCTTCCTGCTTATGGTAAAAACGGAGAACAGATCTCACCATATATCTTGTTGAACCATACCGGATTTAAAAAGGGAAACCGGACCACTATGAACATCAATTTCACCTTACGTCAAGACTTCGGAAAATGGATCAAGGGTTTGACTGCCAGAGGAATGTTCTCGTATAACAATAACAATATACACAACGTAGTCCGCTCCAAAATGCCGGACCTATACAAGGCCTTTGGCCGTTACAATGACGGTTCATTAATGACACAACGTACGGTATCAGCCAGTAACATTCAATTCGCCAAGAGTGCTGCCAGTGACCGGAGATATTACTTCGAATCGCAACTTGCCTATGAAAGACTTTTCAATCAGGAACATCGTGTAACCGGTTTGATACATTACTATATGCAAAGCACCGAAACCACCGAAGCAAATGATGAAATTTCATCTATTCCCAAACGTTATCAAGCGTTATCTGCCAGAGCCACTTACTCTTATAAAGATGCTTATCTGATAGAAGGAAACGTAGGATACACCGGTTCCGAAAACTTTGAACCGGGCAAACAATTCGGTTTGTTCCCTGCAATAGCCTTAGGATGGATCCCGACCCAATACGAATTTATGCAGAATCATGCAGGATGGCTCAACTTTTTGAAGATCAGAGCTTCTTATGGTGAAGTTGGTAACGATCAGATCGGTGGTGGACGTCGGTTCCCATATCTGACGTTGATTAACTTTGGAGGTGGTAGTCGTTGGGGTTCCAATGGATTGACAGAAAAACAAATCGGAGCCAACAACTTACACTGGGAGGTAGCCAAGAAATATAACCTGGGTATCGACTTCCAATTTCTCAATGATAAAATAGGTGGAACGGTAGATATCTTCAGAGACACTCGTGATAATATCTTCCAGGAAAGAAAAATGATGCCTTCGGAAGTAGGCGTCGTGACCAACCCATATACCAACGTAGGACGTATGCGCAGTAGTGGTATAGATGGTAACATTTACCTGAACCAGAAAATAAACGAAGACAACTCTTTCACGGTGCGTGCCAACATGACATATGCTGTCAGCAAAGTTGTACATTGGGACCAGGATGCGGTGCGCTACCCTTACCAATCGTATAGCGATGTAAATTATGGTGTTATGCGCGGTTTGGTTGCATTAGGCTTATTTCAAAATCAGGATGAAATCAACCGAAGCCCGAAACAGACATACGGCGAAGTACGCCCCGGAGATATCCGCTATAAAGACGTGAACGCTGACGGAAAAATTGACGATGACGATATTGTTCCTATTGCACACTCCAATGTACCGCAAATTCAATACGGTTTTGCACTGGAATACAGATATAAAAGATGGACTATCAGTGCTTTATTCACTGGAGCAGCCAAAGTTAACTTCTTATACGGCGGTTCCGGATTCTATCCCTTCTCAGGCGGAGAAGTCGGCAACATTCTATCCATCGTAAACGACCCGAAGAATCGTTGGACACCGGCATGGTATTCAGGGGATCCTTCTACAGAAAACCCGAATGCACGTTTCCCGCGCCTGACTTACGGAGAGAATAAGAACAATAACCGTGCTTCTACTTTCTGGCTGGCAGATGGTTCTTACCTGCGTTGGAAATCATTGGATATTTCCTATCGTATCGGAACGAATAAAGTACTAAGGACAGTGGGCATCAGTGATATGAATCTGCAATTTGTCGGACAGAATCTGGCAGTATGGGATTCAGTGAAACTATGGGATCCGGGACAGGCATCTAAAAACGGCGCCGTATATCCGCTACAGCGTACTTTCTCTTTACAGTTAACAGCTACGTTCTAATTGAAAACTATTATGAAAAAGATATTAAAGAAAAGCCTTCATATTCTATGCACGACACTGGGAATCATCCCGTTCATGCTGACTTCATGCAACTATCTGGCAGTTGATGAATACTTTAACGACCTGACTCCACTCGACTCCATCTTTGCCAGACAAGATTATCTGGAGCGTTATGTGTGGGGAACTGCGGCATTAATGCCCGCTCAAGGCAACTTGTTTTCCGGTTCCTACGGTCCTTACGAGACTGCGGTAGATGAAGTTCTTCTGTCATGGCAGAAAGCTGAGTACGCCGGTACCTACTTGTACGCAGACAAAATTACGCAAAACGATTCTTACTACAACATGTGGGGACAATACTACAAAGGTATCCGTAAGTGTAACACTATCTTCACCCGCATCGATGAATGCAAAGACCTGAAAGGATTGGACAGACGTGAAATTATGGGTTTGACTCATTTCATGAGAGCTTCCTTCTATTTCTATCTGTTGGAACTTTACGGACCGGCAGTCATCCTTCCCGAAGAGCCGCTGTCGGTAGATGAAAACATTGAAAACTTGTCATTCGAACGTAACACGTACGATGAATGTGTGGAATATATCTGCAAAGACCTCGAAGAAGCTTACAGTCTACTGGACCCGACGCGCCCGAGCACTCAGTTCGAACGTCCTACCAAATATGCGGCAGCCGCCCTCATGTCACGTGTCCGGCTTTACCAAGCTTCCAAGTGGTACAACGGCAATCAATATTATGCCGACTGGACCACTTCCGACGGACGAAACATGATAGCCCAGCAATATGACCCGGTGAAATGGGCGAAATCAGCTGCTGCCTCCAAGAGAATTATCGATAGCGGTATTTACTCATTATACACTGTACCCAGCGATGAAAACACGTATGCATCCTCTCAGGCGTCACAAGCGGAATTTCCGTTAGGAGTAGGAGGAATCGATCCTTACCATTCGTATATAGACATGTTCAATGGAGAAGCACTGGCTGTGAAAAACCCTGAACTTATTTATGCTACTCCCTTGAACAACAACATCATTTCAATCGCCTTCCCGTTGAAACTGGGAGGATGGAACGGCTTAGGAATCACTCAGAAACTCATAGATGCCTACTACATGAAAGATGGAGAAGATTATGTGCAACAACCTGATTATTATGAAGAAGCGGGTACTGTACCTACCATCGCCACAGGATATGAGCTGAGACCAACCGTTGCCAAAATGTATCTGGACCGCGAACCGCGTTTCTACGCATCTATCGGATTCTGTGAATGTTTCTGGCCCGCAACTTCGGTAACAGGAACCGAAGCTCCCAACGTGACTAACTTTACAGCAGGATATTACGTGAATGGCAACTGTGCAAAACAGGCTGCCAATCCCGAAGACTATAACTTAACGGGATATACTCTAAAGAAATATATCCATCCGGAGGATAACTGTACCAGTCATACAGGTGCTAAAATAAAACCGAAAACATTCCCTGTATTCAGATATGCGGAAATACTATTGAACTATGTAGAAGCATTGAATGAACTGAAAGGAGAACCGGAATATACGGAAGCGGCAGATAACACCACTTATCATGTTTTGTATAATCCGGAGGAAATCATGTACTACTTCAACATGATTCGTTACCGTGCCGGATTGCCGGGCATCACCCTTGCCGATGCCAGCGATCAAGTGAAGATGCGTCAGTTAATCATCCGCGAACGTATGATCGAATTTGCGTGCGAAGGAAGAAGATATCATGACCTGCGTCGTTGGGGACTAGCAGAAACAGAAGAAAACAAACCGGTACAAGGTATGGACGTTACCAAGAAGACAACCGAAAGAGACCAATTCTATACTGTTGTCAATGTAGTTCATAAGTATGCATTACGCAGCTTTGACAGGAAGATGTACTTCTATCCTATTCCGAGAGCCGTATTGGATAAAAATGCCAAACTGAAACAAAATCCAGGATGGGACGGATTCGGAGATTGGTAACTTTCCCCTTTCTATCATATAACTGATTATTAATCATATAAAATTGAACATATAATGAGATCAATATACAAAATAGTGGTCTGTTCTTTGTTAACGCTCTCCATCACTTCTTGTGAAAAAGACCTGCTTGAAAAAGAACAATATCAGAAAGAAATCTACCTGATCGGTGCTTACAACCGAGTATGGACCACAGAAGTAAGCTACAGTAACGAAGAAGTGAAAACTTATTTCACGGTCAGCAGTTCCGGTACATTAGCATTAGACCGAGATGTGAACGTAAAGATGAAGATCAACGAAGAGTTGGTAGATATTTACAATAAAAAATACTGGACCGTTCTGAATGAGGACAAATATTATAAATCATTGGATACTGATTTATATTCCATTCCTTCTTTGGAGAATACGGTAATCAAGCACGCTGAAGGTATTTCCGCCGAAGTTCCTGTGTTGATAAAGACAGCAAGTCTGAAGATTGACCAGTCATACGTCATCCCCGTCGAAATAGAAAGTACAACAGGATATCCGATAAGTGAATCCGGATATAAAATGTTGATTCTATTAAAATTAAAGAATGACTATTCGGGCAGTTACCAGATGAGTGGCCATACCACCTTAGAAGGAGAAACTCCGAAGACGATTCAGAAGCCTAAAACGATTAAGCCTACCGGAGTCAACACTGTCAGACTATTCTATGCCATGAACAACGAGAGCGACGAGAAGGCTGATATCCAAACGGGTACAATAGAACTGACCATCACGGATCAGATAGTGGAAGGCACTAATGATGTAAAGAAAGTTTTGATCAAAGCATGGGATGCTGAAAACGGACCGGTAATTATCGACTCAGGAGAAAGTACCTACAACACAACCGCCAAAAAGTTCAGCCTCAAATATACGATCGGTAACACGCTATATGAAGAGCAACTGACCAAAGAAAAAGAAGTTTTATAATACACGACAAATGAGGAGAAGAGGAGATTTCACGGCATTGCAAAAATGCCGCTGAAATCTCCTCTTCGTTTTTTCAACGGAGGACTTGTTTTTACATGATTCCTTGTTTTCCTTCTGCTAAATTCGTAATTTTACCGCCGATTCACGCAATAGGGGTGCCCTAACATGACAGGCTGAGAACATACCCATAGAATCTGATCCGGGTAATGCCGGCGTAGAGAACGAATAAATAAGCAAATATGGAAATGAATTATCTGGAGATATTCGGTACGTTTATCGGTATTATCTACCTGTGGCTGGAGTATCGCGCCAGTATCTATCTGTGGCTGGCGGGCATCATCATGCCGGCCATTTATATCTTTGTTTATTACGACGCGGGGTTGTATGCCGACTTCGGCATCAACATCTACTATCTGATAGCTGCCATCTACGGATGGTTCTTCTGGATGTGGGGACACGGGGAAAAGAAAAGTCTCCCCATTATACATACCCCGTGGAAATGCTATCTGCCACTATTCCTTGTGTTTATCGTGTCTTTCGTCGGCATCGCCCGGATACTTATCGAATACACAGACAGTAACGTTCCGTGGCTGGACAGTTTCACAACAGCGTTGAGCATTGTCGGAATGTGGATGCTGGCACGCAAATACATCGAGCAATGGTTTGCCTGGATTCTTGTCGACATCGTCTGTTGCGGACTTTATATCTATAAAGATCTCTATTTCACCTCCGCATTGTACGGACTTTACTCCATTATAGCTATCTTTGGCTACTTCAAATGGAAAAAAATAATGAACATGCAATGATAAACGAACACTATATACCCCAAGCCGTCATACTTGCCAACGGTGAATATCCTGCGCACGAACTTCCCCTGCGTCTTTTGGCAGAAGCCCAATTCGTCGTTTGTTGCGACGGGGCCGCCAATGAATATATTTCCCGCGGACATACTCCCGACGTGATCATAGGCGATGGAGACTCGCTCCTGCCGGAATATAAAAAGCGTTTTTCCTCTATTATCCTTCAAATTTCGGATCAGGAGACGAATGATCAGACCAAAGCTGTCCATTATCTGCAAAGTAAAGGGATACGGAAAATCGCCATCGTAGGTGCTACCGGCAAACGGGAAGATCATACATTAGGAAACATCAGCCTGCTCGTGGAGTATATGAGAAGTGGTATGGAAGTACGGACAGTCACTGATTACGGGACATTTATTCCTGTGAGTGATACGCAAAGTTTTGCCTCACATCCCGGTCAGCAGGTCTCTATCATCAATTTTGGAGCTGAAGGATTAAAAGGAGAAGGATTGTTTTATCCGCTAAGCGACTTCAGCAACTGGTGGCAGGGAACACTTAATGAAGCAACAGCAGATGAGTTTACCATTCATTGTACAGGAGAATATTTAGTATTCCTTGCTTATTAAATCCCTGTTCCGGAAAAATATTCTTTCATCTGCCTTACTACTGATAGTTTCCTACTGTGGAACTATTATTTTTTTTGCCTAATGAAACTTTAGTTTCACGGTCTTGGAACTAGAGTTTCCAGCGCTTGAAACTTTAGTTTCTGCAGTTTGGAACTAAAGTTTCTTCAGCTTGAAACTATTGGTTTCAAGGCTTTGGAACTATAGTTTCATTGCATGGAAACTAACTAAGCTAAGGTATTCCTGACTTATCATTCCAAGAGGTCAGTATATTATTGTAGCAGGATATAATAACACAGCGTGACGACATTGTGATAGCAAAATATGCTGTCACAATGCCGTCACGCTGTGCTGTCACCTCTTTATTAGTTTATAATCAGTGCGTTATCTATCATTTGGTGACAGATGACAGCAATTTTGGATATTTCAATTCTCTAGTAGAGCGGCTCAAAGCAATTTATTCCTTTTCGTATTGTTATGAGCTAAATGATAGTCGGTTCTATCTTCCATTCTCCTCCTTCGGGAAGGAGGAGAGTTGAGTTACTATTGTGTGCTACTGTTTAGTTCATTCCTAAACAGATTTGAATTATTTCCGCACGTCATTTATTTTTTCCGGCAAATACAATCCTTCAAGTGATCGTTGATAAATCCCGAAGCCTGTAAGTGAGCATAACAAATCGTTGTTCCAAAGAATTTGAATCCGCGCTTTTTCATGTCCTTACTCATTGCATCGGATTCGGGAGAAGATGCTGGAATCTCGCTCAATGAACAAAAGGTATTGACAATAGGCTTTCTGTCGGGAAAGAATGAGAGAGTGTAGTCGTAAAAACTACCGAACTCCTTTTGTATAGCAAGGAATTGTCTGGCGTTGGTAATGGTCGATTTGATTTTCAGACGGTTTTTCACAATGCCTTCAAAGTGCATCAACCGTTCTACATCTTCATCGGTCATCTGTGCCACCTGCCCGGCATCAAAATCGCAAAAGGCTTTGCGATAACCCTCCCGTTTTCTGAGGATGGTTATCCAGCTCAGCCCCGCCTGGGCACTCTCCAGCACAAGAAACTCAAACAGCGTCTTGTCGTCAGTAACTAAATTTCCCCACTCCTGATCATGATATTTCACATACAGTTCGTCGGTTCCACACCAACCACAGCGTCCGTTTACTATATCTTGCATAATTATTTCTTTTATTCCTTGCTTTAACAACCCAATCAAACAGAAAGCAAATACTTCTTGAAGTCTGCAAATTCTTTCGTCATTTGCAAGCTCTTCTTCTCCCCTTTCATAAATTCCTGCAACTTGGCAGGTATTTCTACCGCTTCGCCAATGATACTTTCTACAGTTTCAAGGAATTTAGCAGGATGAGCAGTTTCAAGGAAGACTCCCGTTTCGCCTTGTTTCAGTCCTTCTTGCAAAGCGCGATAACCGCAGGCTCCATGAGGATCGAGCAGGTAATGATGTTCCTTCCAGGTTTCTTTCACAGTTTCGCGAATCTGCTCGTCGGTATATGTAGTTCCCGAAATCTCAGCGGAAATGTCAGCATGAGAACCGCCATACAAGTCAAGCACACGGGCAAAGTTGCTCGGATCACCCACGTCCATAGCGTTGGCAATGGTTGCAACGGATGGGCGGGGATTATATTTACCTGTTTGCAGGTATTGATAGAATATATCGTTGCGATTGTTGGCAGCAATAAAACGTTTGATAGGCAAGCCCATCTTTTTGCCGAACAATCCGGCTGTGATGTTTCCGAAGTTTCCGCTAGGAACACAAATCACGGCATTATCGGCTTTTCCGGCACGCTTCAGCTGTGCATAAGCATAGAAATAATAGAATGCTTGCGGCAGGAAGCGGGCTACATTGATAGAATTGGCGGAAGTCAGTGACAGATGTTCGTTCAGTTCCTTATCCATGAAAGCAGCTTTTACCAGTGCCTGACAATCATCAAACGTTCCGTCCACTTCGAGAGCGGTGATATTCTGTCCCAAAGTAGTGAACTGCTTCTCCTGTATTTCGCTGACTTTTCCTTTCGGGTAAAGTACATATACATGAATACCTTCCACCCCCAGAAAACCGTTGGCAACGGCACTTCCCGTATCACCGGAAGTCGCTACCAGCACATTCACATCCTTCTGCCCTTCTTTCTTGATGAAGTAGCCCAGCAAACGTGCCATAAAACGGCCGCCTACATCTTTGAAAGCCAGAGTCGGTCCGTGGAAAAGTTCCAGAGAATAGATGTTGTCCGCCACTTTCACCAACGGTACATCAAAGCTCAATGTGTCATACACTATTTGTTTCAGGGTATCGGCAGGGATGTCTTCGCCAAAGAAAGCATCGGCTACACGATAAGCAATCTCCTGAAAAGACAAAGTATCTATCGTATCGTAAAATTCTTGGGGAAGAGGCTTGATAGTCATTGGCATGAAAAGTCCTCTGTCGGCGGCAAGCCCTTTTACTACAGCTTCCTGCAAAGAAGCCATCGACGCTTGTTTATTTGTACTATAGTATTTCATTGGATATTCTTTTGATTCATAAATTCTTTTATAAACTCATCTTCTTTCAACACACCGTAAATGCCGTCGCATGCCGATATCTCGTCATACGTCTGCACTTCATCCGGTTCGATGCCCGGATACCAGATAAGGAACGGTATAGGATCGGAGGTATGGGTGCGAAGTTCGCAGGGAGTAGGATGGTCGGGCAATACGGCAATCGCCACAGGCTCGTCCCAGTCCTTCACTGCTTCGTAGATAGGGCCTACAGCACGTTTGTCGAGGTTCTCTATCGTCAGGAGTTTCAGATCGATATCCCCTTCGTGTCCCGCCTCATCACTGGCCTCGATATGAAGATAAACGAAATCGTCCGTCTTCAGTGCTTCCAGAGCGGCAGCTACTTTATTCTCATAATTTGTATTATACAATCCGGTAGCTCCCTCTACTGCAATACGGCGTAAGCCGGCATAATATCCGATTCCGTTAATCAAGTCGACAGCCGAAATAACTGCTCCTTTCTTTACTTGCGGAAAAGTTTCGGAGAAAGCAGGCATCTGCGGACGATAGCCGGGACTCCAGGGCCAGATGCTGTTTGCAGGGTCCTTGCCTTCCGACATCCGTTTCAGATTCAACGGATGGTTCTTCAGCAGTTCCTGTGATTTAAGAATAAGATCATTGATAAGGTCCGCCGTTTCCTGCGCTTCCGGCACTAAGGGTTTCACCATTAACGGGCGGAAAGGTTTCAACGGGACATCGTGCGGAGGGGTGCAATCCAGTTCTTTATTCCCCCCCTTGATAACAAGCAGATGACGATACTGAACTCCTGTATGGAAACGTACGCGGTCATTCCCCAGCTTCTCTTGCAGATACTGGATCAGTACATCCGCTTCTTCCGTAGATATATGTCCGGAAGAGTGATTCTTCAGAATCTCTCCTTCCACACAAATCAGATTACAACGCATCGCCATTTCTCCCGGTTTCAGGTCCACACCGATACTGGCTGCTTCGAGCGGCCCGCGTCCTTCGTACACTTTCGGAAGATTATATCCCAACACGGACATGTTGGCAACCTCACTACCCGGATGGAAACCTTCGGCAACAGTTATCAAACGTCCATTGCGTCCCATGCGGGCTAACTTATCCATATAAGGCGTCTTCGCATATTGCAGGAGCGTCTTGTCCCCCAATGACTTCACTGGCCAGTCGGCCATTCCGTCTCCCAGTATAATAATATGCTTCATTTTAATAGCCCTTATTTAAACGTTTGCGATACTCATGATATCAGCGAATACTCCCGCAGCCGTTACTCCGGCACCGGCACCGTATCCTTGAATCATCATCGGATATTCTTTATAGCGTTCCGTAGTCAGCAAGATGATGTTGTTGCTGCCTTCCAGTCCGTAGAACGGATGGTTGGCACCCACTTCCTGCAGGCCGACAGAGGCTTTTCCGTCTTCCAGTTTGGCAACAAAGCGCCAATGTTTATGTTCTTTCTCCAATACCTGACGACGGGCTTCGAAGTCTGCGTCGAGGCTCGGCACTCGTTTCCAGAAGTCGTCCAGCGAACCTTCGAAGAAGTCGTTCGGGACAAAGAGATTCTTTTCTACGTCTTCCTGCTCGATGCGGTATCCGGCTTCACGTGCCAGAATCACCAGTTTGCGGATCACGTCTTTTCCGCTCAGGTCGATACGCGGGTCCGGTTCGGAATAGCGTTCTTCCTGTGCCATTTTGATCGTGCGGCTGAAAGGAATGTCAGCGCTGATCTTATTAAAGATATAGTTCAATGTACCCGAAAGTACAGCTTCAATCTTCAGTATCTTGTCACCACTGTGAATCAGGTCGTTGATGGTATTGATAATCGGCAGTCCCGCACCTACGTTTGTTTCAAACAAGTACTTCACACCCCGTTGACGGGCAATCGTTTTCAGTTCGCGATAGTTCTCGTAAGCCGAAGATGCAGCGATCTTATTGGCTGCCACTACGGAAACGTTGTGCTGCAGAAGGTCTTTGTAAAGTGATGCAATGTCGGGGCTTGCCGTACAATCCACGAATACGGAGTTGAAGATATTCATTCCGACTATTTCGTCACGGATCGTCTGCAAGTTACTATCCTTGCCTTTCTCCTGCAACTCCTCACGGAAATTGGCAAGGTCAAATCCCTCACGACTGAACATGGCTTTCGCAGCATCGATGATACCTACGACGTGCAACTTCAATCCGTTCTCCATCATCAGCTTCTGTTGCTGGCAACGAATCTGTTCTACCAGACTACCGCCAACCGTACCGATACCGCAGATAAAGAGATTCAAGACCTGATATTCGGACAGGAAGAAGGAGTCATGGATAACGTTCAGAGATTTACGCAATGACTTGGAATCGACAACAAAAGAAATGTTGGTTTCCGAAGCTCCCTGCGCGCAAGCGATTACATTGATACCATTACGTCCCAATGTACCGAAGAGCTTACCTGCTATACCCGGTGTATGCTTCATATTCTCGCCAACGATTGCCACCGTAGCCAGATTTCTCTCTGCAAGGATCGGAGAAATCTCTCCCATCTCGATCTCTTTCGCAAATTCTTCATTCAGCACTTCACAAGCCAGATCGGCATCAGCATTCCGAACACCGATAGAGGTACTGTTCTCTGATGAAGCCTGCGAAACAAGGAATACACTGATTCCATTCTTTGCCAAAGCCTTGAAGATGCGGTAGTTTACACCGATCACACCTACCATACCCAGCCCCTGAACAGTGATCAGACTCGTATCATTGATAGAGGAAATACCTTTAATGGCCTTACTCTGCGGATTGGAAGTCTCTTGCTTGATAACTGTTCCCACTCCGTCAGGATTGAACGTGTTCTTTATTATAATAGGAATATTCTTATGACATACCGGATAGATCGTCGGTGGATAAACAACTTTCGCACCGAAGTTACAAAGTTCGGTTGCTTCCACATAGCTCAGTTCGGAAATAGTATAAGCTGTTGAGATCACGCGAGGATCGGCAGTCATAAAGCCGTCTACATCGGTCCATATCTCCAGACTGCCGGCATCGAGCGCTGCGGCAATAATGGCAGCCGTATAATCCGAACCACCACGACCGAGATTCGTTACATCTCCCGACACCTTATCCGAAGAAATAAATCCGGGAACCAACGATACTTTCGGAATGGAATGGAAAGCCTCTTTTACTAACTGATTAGTCAGATCGGCATCAATCGTATGTTTATTATGCTTCTTTTCAGTCTTGATAAAAGTACGCGAATCAAACCATTTTGCCTCATCGATCAGTTCGGCAACGATGATGGACGAAAGACGTTCGCCATAGCTGACAATGGTATCCGATGTTTTCGGGGAAAGGTCTCTGATCAGATAGATACCCTGGAAAATGTCTTTCAACTCATTCAGCAATTCGCCAATCTGACGTTGCAATGCCACTTGCCCTGCTCCGGCAGGAATCACTTCTTTAATCATCTCCACATGACGATAGACGATTTCGCGGAATTCTCCTTCGTAGGCCGAATCTCCGGCTGCCGCCATCTTCGATGTATTAATCAATTTGTCAGTGATGCCCCCTAACGCGGAAACAACTACAATTACCGGCTCACTGGCCGACTCTACAATTCTCTTTACACTTAAAATGCTGTTCACGGAACCTACGGACGTTCCGCCGAATTTCATTACTTTCATGAAGATACATATTTAAATACAATCCCCTCGAGTATAGTTATTACAGGGTGATTGGTTGTTTACGAAAAAATTAAAATTGAGTTTTGCCTACTTACACAGGCGTGAATCACGTAGATACACAAATACTATCCATTAACCCCAAAGGGTCATGGTACACATGGATGTGACTGTATGTGGATAGTACTTCATCATAGTCTCTGTTTCTACCATTGTTTTTGATAAGTGTCGCAAAAGTAATAATAAAAACGTTCAATCTATCACTTTTTTCGGTTTTTTTCTGATAAAAAGAACATCCCGTCTCTTTTCCCTCCCATAAAAGCCCTGCACTTTTATGACATTTTGCTATTTATATATCGTTTATATTATTATATTTGCAAAAACAACAGCATAAAAACAGCATATGACCCCGTTAAATACTTCCGTATTGTTAATATACACCGGTGGGACAATTGGAATGATTGAAAACACCGCAACAGGCGCATTGGAGAACTTCAACTTCGAACAACTCCAGAGGCATATCCCCGAATTGCAAAAATTCAACTTCCCGATTGATACTTATCAGTTTGACCCTCCGATGGACTCTTCGGACATGGAACCCGATATGTGGAGAAAGCTGGTACACATTATTCATGAGAACTATGATCTCTATCATGGCTTCGTCATTTTGCACGGAACGGATACGATGGCTTATACAGCCTCCGCCCTGAGTTTTATGCTGGAAGGACTGGACAAACCTGTGATCCTTACGGGCTCCCAACTCCCGATAGGGGTGCTCCGCACGGACGGCAAGGAAAACCTGATGACAAGTATCGAAATTGCCGCCGCACAGGATAAGGAGGGGAAAGCACTCGTTCCGGAAGTCTGCATCTTCTTTGAGAATCATCTGATGAGGGGAAACCGTACGACAAAGATGAACGCGGAAAACTTCAACGCATTCCGCTCATTCAATTACCCGGTATTGGCGGAAGCAGGTATTCACATTAAATATAATCAGGCACAGATTCATGTCAACAAAAGCAAGCAGGAGTTAGTGCCACATTATTTATTGGATACGAACATCGTGGTTCTCAAGTTATTCCCCGGCATTCAGGAGAATGTAGTAGCTACGATGTTAGAGACCAAAGGATTAAAAGCGGTCGTACTCGAAACGTATGGTTCCGGCAATGCTCCCCGAAAGGAATGGTTTATCCGCAGGCTTTGTCAGGCCAGTGCGCAGGGGATTGTCATTGTCAATGTAACCCAGTGCAATGCCGGAATGGTGGAGATGGAACGTTACGAAACAGGGTACCAGCTACTACAGGCAGGAGTGGTCTCCGGATATGACAGTACGACAGAATCGGCCGTGACTAAATTGATGTTCTTATTGGGACACGGATATACTCCGGATGAGGTTCGTGATCGTATGAATCGGTCGATAGCTGGTGAGATCACTCTATAGGCTTCATCCATATCTATTGGGCAGGGATAACTTATTTCTAATAAATTATCCCTATTTTTGTACCCTACAAAAAGAAAGGAATTTCAATGGCAAAAGAAAAAACCGTATATGTATGCAGTAACTGCGGACAGGAATCACCGAAATGGGTGGGCAAGTGTCCGTCGTGCGGAGAATGGAATACGTATGTAGAAGAGATCGTACGGAAAGAAACGACTAACCGCCGTCCGGTATCGGGCATCGAGACGCAGAAAGCGAAACCTGTTATCCTCAGCGAAATAGAAGCCGATGATGAGCCGCGCATCAATATGCACGACGACGAACTGAATCGTGTATTGGGCGGAGGACTTGTGCCCGGCTCTCTGGTTTTGATCGGCGGAGAACCCGGAATCGGAAAATCGACGCTCGTCATGCAGACTGTCTTGCGTATGCCGGACAAGAAGATTCTCTATGTATCCGGTGAAGAAAGCGCACGACAGCTGAAACTACGCGCCGACCGCCTTTCGGAAGTCTCCAGCGACTGTCTGATCGTTTGTGAAACTTCACTTGAACAGATTTACGTGCATATCAAGAACACCAGTCCCGACCTGGTCATTATCGACTCCATACAGACTATTTCCACGGAAAATATTGAATCATCTCCCGGAAGCATTGCCCAGGTAAGGGAATGTTCGGCATCGATTCTCCGTTTTGCCAAAGAAACGCATACACCCGTCCTGCTGATCGGACATATAAATAAAGAAGGCAGTATTGCAGGCCCAAAGGTACTGGAGCATATTGTAGATACAGTTCTCCAGTTTGAAGGAGACCAGCATTATATGTACCGTATTCTGCGAAGCATCAAGAATCGATTCGGAAGCACTGCCGAACTAGGTATTTACGAAATGCGTCAGGACGGATTACGTCAGGTCAGCAATCCTTCGGAGTTATTGTTAAGTCAGGATCATGAAGGGATGAGCGGAGTAGCGATTGCTTCTGCTATCGAGGGAGTACGCCCGTTCCTGATTGAGACACAGGCTTTGGTGAGTTCTGCCGTCTATGGAAATCCTCAACGGTCGGCAACCGGCTTCGATATACGGAGAATGAATATGCTTCTGGCTGTCCTCGAAAAGCGCGTAGGCTTCAAGCTTGCGCAGAAAGATGTGTTTCTGAATATTGCCGGAGGATTGAAGGTGAATGATCCGGCTATTGACCTGGCAGTGATCAGTGCCATCCTTTCTTCCAATATGGATGCGGCTGTCGAACCGGAAGTCTGTATGGCAGGAGAAATCGGTCTGTCGGGAGAGATACGCCCCGTAAATCGAATAGAGCAGCGAATCGGAGAAGCGGAAAAGTTAGGATTCAAACGGTTCCTGCTTCCGAAATATAATCTGCAAGGGATTGATACCCAAAAACTAAAAATAGAATTAGTACCTGTAAGAAAGGTGGAAGAGGCATTCAGAGCACTCTTCGGATAAGTTTAAATTAATATAAATCCATGACACAAGAATACCAACTCCGCATCCTTCCCGAAATCGCAGCAAACGAACAGCGACTGAAAGAATATATATCTAAAGAAAAAGGCATTAACCTGCGTAATATCACTGCTACCCGAATACTGAAACGGAGCATCGATGCACGTCAACGGACTATCTTTGTCAACCTGAAAGTACGGGCATACATTAATGAGATGCCCAAGGAGGATGAATTCGAACGCACTATATATAATAATGTGGAAGGCAAGCCACAGGTTATCATAGTAGGTGCCGGTCCCGGCGGACTGTTTGCCGCCTTACGCCTCATCGAACTCGGACTACGTCCGGTTATCGTAGAACGAGGAAAAGATGTGCGCGAACGGAAAAAAGATCTGGCACAAATCAGCAGAGAACATACCGTAGATCCGGAATCGAACTATAGTTTTGGCGAAGGAGGCGCAGGAGCCTATTCGGATGGAAAACTTTACACCCGTAGCAAGAAAAGAGGAAATATAGACAAGATACTGAATGTATTCTGTCAGCACGGAGCTTCTGCGGCTATACTGGCCGATGCCCATCCTCACATTGGGACAGACAAACTCCCGCGTGTCATTGAGAATATGCGGAATACGATTATCGAGTGTGGTGGAGAGGTGCATTTTCAGACCAGAATGGATGCACTGATTATTGAGAACAACGAAATCAAAGGTATTGAAACCAACACAGGAAAGACTTTTCTCGGTCCTGTGATACTGGCAACCGGACATTCCGCAAGGGATGTATATCGCTGGCTGGCTGCAAACGGTATTACGATAGAAGCCAAAGGAATCGCTGTCGGTGTCCGGCTGGAACATCCGGCTATGCTGATCGACCAGATACAATACCACAATAAGAACGGGCGGGGGAAATACCTTCCTGCTGCCGAATACAGCTTCGTGACACAAGCTGAAGGCAGAGGAGTTTATAGCTTCTGTATGTGTCCCGGCGGTTTCATTGTTCCTGCCGCCAGCGGACCGGAACAAGTTGTAGTAAACGGAATGTCTCCTTCTAACCGCGGATCGCGTTGGAGTAACTCAGGAATGGTGGTAGAGATTCAACCGGAAGATTTTATAAGTGGAGAGTTGAAAATGGAGAGTGGAGAGTTGGCTGCGCAACAAAATGCGCAGTTATTAGCCATTAATCCATTGCTGAGCAATTCTCAGCTCTCAACTCTCAAGACTCAACTTACTCCCCTTCACTTTCAGGAGGAGTTGGAACGTCAATGCTGGTTGCAGGGTGGCAGGCGCCAAACGGCACCGGCGCAACGTATGCTGGACTTTACTCGCAAGAAATTAAGTTTTGATTTACCGGAATCTTCCTACAGTCCGGGGCTGATTTCTTCTCCGCTTCATTTTTGGATGCCGGATTTTATCAGCAAAAGATTATCTCTCGGTTTTCAGCAGTTTGGGCGTACCAGTCATGGTTTCCTTACGAATGAAGCGGTGATGATTGGTGTGGAAACCCGCACTTCTTCGCCAGTCCGCATCGTACGGGATAAGGAGACGTTACAGCACGTCACTGTTCGCGGACTGTTTCCCTGCGGAGAAGGTGCAGGGTATGCAGGTGGAATTGTTTCGGCAGGAGTCGATGGAGAACGGTGTGCGGAAGCGGTAGCTAATTATATCAATCATTAATAAATATTCTACGGTCAAATGAACTACAAACCTGAAATAGCCATTATCGAGTCCAATACCCTCACTTGTCTCGGACTGAAAAGTATATTGGAAGAAATTATTCCAATGGCAACTATCCGTACTTTCCATAGTTTCAGTGAACTAATGGATGATACCCCGGACATGTATGCCCATTACTTCATCTCGGCGCAAATCTATGTTGAACACAATGCCTTCTTCCTCCCCCGAAAGCGGAAAACAATTGTGCTGGCCAGTGACAGCCCGCAATTCCAACTGTCGGGTGTGCCTGTACTCAATATCTACGAACCCGAAGAGAAACTGGTGAAAAGTCTTTTGAAGCTTCATCAACATGCACACCACAACGGCTATCCTGTAAAAGATATGCCCCCGATTGCCATGCCGGAGGTACATCAGGAAATCTTATCTGCCCGTGAGATAGAAGTACTGGTTCTGATTACCAAAGGATTAATCAACAAAGAAATTGCCGACAAACTGAATATCAGTCTGACCACCGTCATCACCCACAGGAAAAATATCACGGAAAAACTTGGAATCAAGTCTGTATCAGGATTAACCATCTATGCAGTAATGAACGGATACATAGAGGCGGACCGAATCTGATTTCTTAAAATATGAGGCATAATCCTAATAAATGAGGATTGCCTACCTTATATATTTGCCGTTACTTTGCACCAGACAAATTAACTGCGAATGAAAACAAAGAATATTATGATTGCCCTCACACTCCTGACGACAGGAACAACATGGGCTGAAGATTTCCCTAAAGATTCTCTTAAAGTAGTAGACATCGAAGAAGTGGTAGTGATCGCCACTCCGAAAGAAAACCGGAAACTACGTGAGCTGCCGGCAGCTACAACTGTATTGTCACAGAAAGACATGCAGGCTAACCAAGTGAACTCCGTGAAAAGATTATCCGGACTCATTCCGAATATTTTCATTCCGGAGTATGGATCAAAGCTGACTACTTCTATCTATATTCGGGGGATTGGTTCACGTATCAACACACCGGCTATCGGACTCTATGTAGACAACATCCCCTATATTGATAAATCAGCTTTCGATTTCAACTACTCCGACATAGAACGTATTGATGTACTCCGCGGTCCGCAAGGAACTTTGTATGGACGTAATACAATGGGCGGGCTGATCAAGGTACACACCAAGTCACCTTTCACATATCAAGGTACAGATATCCGTATGGGAGCAGCAACTTATAATGACTACAATGTATCGTTAACACATTACCACCGTATATCCGACCAATTCGCCTTTTCTACCGGAGGATTCTACGAACATACCGGAGGATTCTATCAAAACTCTGCACGCAATAATGAACGGGTAGACAAAGGCAATGCAGGAGGTGGACGGTTCAGAGGTATTTATCTGCCGAAAGATAACCTTAAACTAGACTTGAATGTCAGCTACGAATATAGTGACCAAGGAGGATATCCTTACTTTTACACAGGCATCACCCAGGAAGGCGTCAACAAGGGAAAGACTGAAGAACGGGAAGAAATGATCGGAAAGATTGCATATAATGATAGAAGCAACTACTACCGTAACCTGCTGAATGCAGGATTTAATGTCGAATATCAAGCCAAGAATTTCATCCTAAGCGCTGTTACCGGTTATCAGCATCTGAAAGACCGAATGTTTCTCGACCAGGACTTTACTGAAAAGAACATATTCAATCTTACCCAGAAGCAGAAACTAAATACTATTTCAGAAGAAATTGTGCTTAAATCGAAGCCCAACCGTAAGTGGGAATGGACAACAGGTATCTTTGGATTCTATCAGACATTGAATACAGACGGTCCGGTTACCTTCAAAGAAGACGGGGTAAAAGAAACTATTGAAGGAAATACCAACAGCATCTTTGAAAATTTAGGGAATAAAGCACCTAAGATGAGCATGAGTGTTCTTAACCCTACGTTAAGAGTCAGTGGCAACTTTGATACTCCAATATGGAACGGAGCCATTTTTCATCAATCAACCTTCAATAACCTCTTTACCAAAGGACTATCCTTCACTGTAGGTCTTCGTCTGGACTACGAAAAGATGAGTATGAAGTACAATTCGGCAAGCGACCCACTCAACTTCGACTTCAACTTTGCCATGGGCCCTATGGTTATTACCGCCAAAGACCTGATAGCAGATGCTGCCTACAATGGTAAACTATCTGAAGATTATGTCCAATTATTACCCAAGTTTGCCTTACAATACGAATGGAGAAAAGGCAATAACGTTTACACTACAGTATCCAAGGGTTACCGTTCGGGAGGCTATAACGTCCAAATGTTTTCTGATATAATCACCGGACAACAGGCGCACTCGATGGTAGAAGCCATTAAAAAAAGCGCGGAGTTCGAAAAATACAGCACATTGATTGAAGGAATGATAGGAGACAAAATGCCTGCTATACCCGAAGTAAAAGATGCAACCACCTATAAACCGGAATATTCATGGAATTATGAGGTGGGTACTCATCTCACTTTGTGGGAAGGAAAACTCTGGGCCGACCTTGCAGCTTTCTATATGGATACCCGTGACCAGCAACTCTCTCAATTTATCGGCAGCGGTCTTGGACGTACCACAATCAATGCAGGCAAAAGCAACAGCTACGGTGCAGAAGCATCCCTCCGCGCCAGCCTGACCAACGAACTAAGTCTGAACGCAAGTTACGGATATACGTACGCCACCTTTACCGACTATATTATAAATGAAGCAGACAAAGATGGCAACCTAACAGTAAAAGCTGACTACAACGGCAAATATGTTCCCTTCGTCCCCAAGCATACGCTTAATATCGGAGGAGAATACGCCATCACCTGTAGCTCCCGTTCCATCTTCGACCGTGTTGTATTCCAAGCAAACTACAATGCTGCCGGACGCATCTACTGGACGGAACTGAATGATGTTAGCCAATCTTTTTACGGCACACTGAACTGGCGTGCAAATCTTGAAAAAGGGAATGCAATGATCAGCTTCTGGGCACGTAACTTCCTGGACAAAGACTATGCAGCCTTCTACTTTGAAACAATGAACAAAGGATTTATGCAGAAAGGACGTCCCGTACAATTCGGAATAGACCTCCGCTGCCGATTCTAAGAAATAACAGATCAACTGTTCATATAGTCCTTTGGAGACATACCAGCACAGCGCTTAAAGAACTTCCCGAAGAATGATTGATTCGAGAAGTTCAGCTGTTCGCTGATCTGCTGAATGGTCAGCTGACTATCATTTAGCTCAAAACCGTACGGGCATGAACATAAACTCTATAACATTGCCAACAGAACTCTATATAGCTAAATCTCAACAACTTATAGTTTCCTGTCATTTCCCGCAATGGAAACTGTCGTTTCCCGGCGAGGGAACGGCCGTTCCTTTTAAAGGGAACTGGCGTTTCCTCCGAGGAAACCAACGCTTGCCCCATATAATACTGATGCTTGATCTATATGGACTAACAACTTATCTATGAACAGACTGCATGAGAAAGGTAGCGCACAATTAAAGTATTCTTTGATAAGCAATGCGCTCTGTCCCGTTCTTGACATAGATGATGCCACAGCGCTGAAAGCCGTATTTCGCCAGAATATGCTGCATAACTTTGTTATCCCGATGTGTATCCACACGGATATTCTCAAAATGTTCAAAGCACCAGTTCAGACAGGCTTCCGATACGCCTTTCCTTTTACCGCTGGTAGCCATCCGGTGGATGACACCGTAAGGTTCGTCATTAAGCCATGCACCTTCATAAATATTCAGATAAGTAGGATCTTCGCCTAATATAAAGCAGAAAGTTCCCAATATTTCCCCTTGTTCGTCCGTACAGACAAAGCTATGACCGTCTTCTATCTCCTGACGGATAAATGATTCGGACGGATAGCCGTCAATCCATTGGGTTGCATTCCCATTGGCACGCATAAAAGCACGGGCATAATCATAAATCTCCATCACCAAAGGGAGATCTTTCAATTCGGTAAGTCTGATTTCCATCATTCAGAAGTATGATTTGAATATAAAAACAAGATATAAAAGATTATTCATTAATCGCTCCGCAATGGGGGCAAATACCTTTCTCCTTCAACTTCTCCCCACAATGTCCGCAACGATACTTATAGCTGATATTCCGATGCACCTTCTTCGCAAAAACCCAGATAAAGAATGCAAGGAACAAATAACCGATATAAATATGTGTCATCAGGATAAAGAAGAAATAGCAGAAAATACAACTGGACATCAGTCCCAGCAGATAAAAGACCGCAGCGGCGGGAGTCAACTGCCGGAACAGGTCATCAAGCACCGCCAAAGCGACAATCAGAAACAACCAGATGCTCAACAAAAAGACTGAAAGTATAAAAGGCACTTTAAAAGGCGATAAGGTGGGATTGAAATAGAAATGTTCCCACGTATCCGGCACAAAGACCTGCATTGATTCGTAAACCGTCGCACTGAAAGCCATCAACAGGCAAAGAAACAACGGATAGACACTGTCAATATCATTAAAATAGACCAGCTGCAACTGCTTCCGGCGGAAAGCGCGAAACAGATAGACTCCAACAAACAACGCGAAGATAATCATGAAATAAGAAGCATGCGTATCACTGAAAAAATGGATAGCCTGCGAAATACTGTCCGTCGGCACAAACGATTCTTTCAATTCTGTTTCACGTATCCACCCCTGCTCCTCTTGTGTATGCGCCAGCTTTACCCAGACACTGTCCACACTATCGGCAGGGTGAATGGCAAACTCGGCAACAACCACCCGATCTCCTTTATACAATGCAATGTAGGTGTCCTTGATGGGCAGGCACTCCATTGTTACCGAGTCGGTGGTTACTTCCAGATTCGTATTCCAGGTATAATGCCGGTCATAAAGATAGTTCAGAGAATCTCTTGTCTTCTCCGACAGTTCCTCGGAAGTAAGATCGGGACGCGTATAGTGACAGGATGAAAGGAACAGCAGAGTCAGCAACATCCCCACGACAGAACAGCACAAAGCTGTACGAAACTTATCTCTGCCGAGAACAAGCTCCGTTAAACTCCGCATATCTCTGCCGGGGAATCGTTTCATTGTGCCGCTTTTACTTTCATTTGACAGTTTTTGCAATCGAATTCAAGGCGGAAACGTTTTCCGTCATTCGATACCAGATAATAGGGCTCTTTATAAGGCGAGCGCACTCGCTGATGGATAGGACACCAGCCCATGCTATAACGCAGGCAGTGTTTGCAGAACATCAGCACGGCATCTTCCACCCGTTCCTTTTCATAAGCCTCAGCCACTTGCTGCACTCCATGTTCCCGATAAAAAGAAGCTGCACGGGTGTTCATTACGTTTCCCAAATAAGTAAGTGCAGCCTGCGGATAATCATGTGAAGTCGGCTTCCAGACAGCCAGTTCCTGACGATAGTTGATACGTCGGACAGCAATCAGCTTTTCTATCGCCTGGCGACGGAAGTCCGCCAAAACAGAAGCCGGTAAGAACCAATTCTCCGAGAAGGAGATTTCGATCTTTTCCGCTTCGAAAGGCGTGTTTCCCAATTTAGCAAGCTGCGTCTTCAAGTTATCAGCCTGTGGAGTCCGAGCCGGCTCTTTCTCACGAGGCAGAGTGAGCGTAACGCTGTTATCGTCCTCATCCGTCAGTGTCAGAGAGAAACCGAAGTTGTTGTCTGCAAGCAGTATGTTAACGGCAATCTTCCGTTCGGCCGACTTGCGGGAAAGTATGCGTTCAAACTCCTGATCGAAGTTGCGATAGAGCTTGGTACGGGGCTTGATGCGGGGCATTTCCTGAGGATAAAGTTTGTTTCCATCCACCCGATTAATCCGGAATCCCTGCAAACGTCCCTGTTCATCAATATAGCAGACACCGTCTCCGTTATTAAATGATTTCAGTCCGGCAACGGTCAGAAAGTTGCCACGGGCTTCTTTCATTGTACCCATCTCCTCTCCCAATGATTTCGGAGTATCAAAAGAAAAAATATCCTCACTGCGTCCATGCAGGAAGTAATGAGTAAATCCACGACTGAAACTCTTGTCCAGCTGCGGTTTAAAGTCGAAACGGCAAGTGCCGGAAGAAGCGCGCACATATTCCGGTCGGCGGGCAAAGATAGCATCTAGTTTCTGACGATAGGCAGCCGTTACATTCTTCACATAAGACACATCTTTCAGACGTCCTTCTATTTTGAATGAGGAAGCTCCGGCATCCAGCAACCGTTCCAGTTCATCACTCTGATTCATATCTTTCAAAGAGAGCAAGTGCTTGTCTTTCACAATCACTTTTCCTTCCGAATCGACAAGACTGAAAGGCAAGCGGCAAAACTGCGCACACTCTCCCCGATTCGCACTGCGCCCGAAACAAGCCTGACTAACGTAGCACTGACCGCTATAGCTTACGCAAAGCGCCCCGTGTACAAATACTTCCAGCGGAACTTCGGGACAAATTTCGTGTATCTTCCTTATTTCACGAATCGACAGTTCCCGTGCCAGAACAACCTGACGGAAACCCGCTTCCCAAAGGAACTTCACCTTTTCCGGTGTCCGATTGTCCATCTGCGTACTGGCATGAAGAGGTATCGGCGGAAGATTCAGTTTCGTGATTCCCATATCCTGCACAATCAGGGCATCCACGCCAACCCGATACAGGGCATGGATCATCTCCTCCGTCTCTTTCAACTCTTCTTCTTTCAGAATCGTATTGACTGTGACATAGATACGGGCATTATACAAGTGAGCATGTTTTACCAACGCTTCGATATCTTCCAGAGAATTCACAGCCGCTGCACGGGCGCCAAATTTAGGTGCACCGATATATACGGCATCTGCTCCGTGATTGATAGCTTCGATACCACATTCCAGATTCTTCGCCGGGGCGAGAAGTTCTATTTTACGCTGCTTGATCATTCAATATCATTAATGTTGTAAGGCGTTTCCTGATAAACAAAGTAGTTCAGCCAGTTGGAGAACAAAAGGTTGGCATGAGCGCGCCAACGGACCAACGGACCTTTGTCCGGATCATCATCTACGTAATAGTTACGGGGAATTTCGATCGGCAGTCCTTTACCCAGATCACGACGATATTCCGTATCCAAGGTATAGGGAGAGTATTCCGAGTGTCCGGTCACGAAGAACTCACGTCCGCCACGTGCCATAGCCATATAAACGCCCGCATCTTTCGATTCGGAAAGCAATGTCAGTTCCGGCACTTTGAGGATATCTTCCCTGCGTACTTCCGTATGGCGGCTATGCGGCACATAGAAGCAATCGTCAAAGCCGCGGAAGATAGAATGGAAAGGTTCCAGCACCCGATGTTCGAAGATACCGAACATTTTCTGGTCCAGTGGATACTTGGGAACTCCGTAGTGATGATACAGTCCGGCTTGCGCAGCCCAACATATATATAAGGTAGACGTCACGTGCGTACGTGCCCAATCAAATATTTCGGTAATTTCCTCCCAATAAGTCACCTCCTCGAAGTCCATCTGTTCCACAGGAGCACCGGTGATGATCATGCCGTCGTATTTCTCGTTACGCATTTGCTCGAAGTCGGTATAGAACGTTTGCATATGTTCTATCGGCGTATTCTTGGATGTATGACTCTTGATCTTCATAAACGAGATTTCTACCTGGAGAGGCGTATTCGAGAGCAGCCGCACCAAGTCTGTTTCCGTTGTAATCTTCAACGGCATCAGGTTCAGAATTACAATCCGCAACGGACGAATATCCTGTTGCGTAGCACGCGAAGTATCAATTACGAAAATATTCTCTTCCTTCAATAATTCTATTGCAGGAAGCTTATCAGGTAAATTTAAAGGCATAATCGCTATATATTAGTAATTTGGCTGCAAAAATACGAAAAATATAGCACATAATAGGGAGGTTGCTTATTTAGAAGACGTACAAATTAAGTCAATTTAATCAAAGAAGCATACCAAGTAATGAATAAAAGCTTTATTTTTGCCGAACGAATTAGTACTAATAATTTAAATCTTAAAAAAATGGCTTACGTAATTAGTGACGATTGTATTGCTTGCGGAACTTGTATCGACGAGTGTCCGGTAGAAGCTATCTCTGAAGGTGATATCTATTCTATCAACCCAGATGTATGTACTGACTGTGGAACTTGCGCAGACGTTTGCCCGTCTGAAGCTATTCACCCGGCTGAATAATACAATCTACAAAAAAGTATAGGCTGCTTTCTACGGAAGGCAGCCTTTTTTATTTTATCGCTACGGACAAAAGGAAATTACATAAAAAAACGGTAGACTTTCTTTTTCAGGAGATAGCCTACCGTTCTATATTCTCTAAGATTGCTTATTTCAATTTAGCCAATGCTTCCTTGATTCGACGGATAGCTTCTACAATGTTTTCATCACTTGTAGCGTAGCTCATACGAATACATTCAGGAGCACCAAAGGAAGTACCGCCTACACAAGCTACATGAGCATCTTCGAGCAGGTACATTGCCAAGTCGTCCGAGTTTTCAATTTTACGTTCGCCGTTGCTCTTGCCGAAGAAGTAGCTACATTTCGGGAACAGATAGAAAGCACCTTGCGGTACGTTTACTTCGAAACCCGGCACTTCTTTAGCCAACTTCACGATCAGGTCACGACGACGTTCAAATGCCTTCTGCATTTCTTTCACCGGTTCTTGTGTACCTACGTAAGCAGCCTCGGCAGCTTTCTGAGATACCGAGCAAGGACCCGAAGTGTATTGTCCCTGAAGCTTGTTACAAGCTTTCACAATCCATTCCGGACCAGCAATGAAACCGATTCTCCACCCGGTCATTGCATAGGCTTTGGATACACCGTTCACGATCACTGTACGTTCTTTCATTTCCGGGAACTGAGCAATGCTCTGATGTGCACCGATATAATTGATATGTTCGTAAATCTCGTCAGCAATTACCACTACTTGCGGATACTTAGCCAGCACGGCTGCCAGTCCAGCCAGTTCTTCTTTACTGTAAACAGAACCTGTGGGGTTGGACGGAGAACAAAGAATCAATGCTTTTGTTTTCGGAGTAATAGCTGCTTCCAGTTGTTCCGGAGTAATTTTGAAATCTTGTTCGATGCCGGCAGAAACAATGACAGGAGTACCTTCTGCCATCTTCACCATTTCCGGATAGCTCACCCAGTAAGGAGCCGGTACAATTACTTCATCACCCGGATTTACCAATACCAGGATCGCATTACATACAGATTGCTTTGCACCATTGGCACAAGAAATCTGAGCAGCAGTATATTCAAGGCCGTTCTCTTTTTTCAGCTTCTCAACAATCGCATTGCGTAAAGCCGGATAACCCGGTACCGGAGAGTAGCGAGAAAAGTTATCATCAATGGCTTTCTTCGCAGCTTCTTTGATGTGGTCAGGAGTATTGAAATCCGGTTCTCCTACACTTAAGTTAATAACATCAATACCCTGCGCTTTGAGTTCGTTGCTCTTTTGCGACATGGCAAGCGTCGCCGACGGCGACAAGCTGTTCAAACGATCTGATAATTGATTCATTTTGTATCTATTTTATTGTTGTTGAGTGAAATTCGTTGCAAAATAAGCGATAATATTCGATATATGAAAACAAAATGGCATTTTACTTATTAAAATGTAATGTATGTCCCATTCTTTCTTTCTTTGTTCTCAGATATCGCTCATTATATGGATTAGGAACTGTTTCAACAGGTACATTTTCTACAATTTCCAGCCCATAGGCTTCCAGCCCTACACGTTTCACGGGATTATTTGTCAGAAGTTTCATTTTGTGCACTCCCAGTTCACGCAGAATCTGGGCTCCTACTCCATAGTCGCGTTCATCTGCCAGGTGTCCTAAGCAAAGGTTGGCGTCAACGGTATCCATACCGTCTTCCTGAAGTTTATATGCTTTCATCTTTTCCATCAAACCGATACCACGGCCTTCCTGATTCAGATAAACCACCACACCTTTTCCTTCTTTTTCAATCATTTCCATCGCTTTATGCAACTGCTCGCCACAGTCACAACGGTGTGAGCCAAGAATATCACCAGTAGCGCAAGATGAATGGACACGCACCAAGATAGGTTCGTCTTCATTCCATGTACCTTTAAATATAGCCATATGCTCCAGTCCATTCGATTTCTGACGGAAAGGAATCAGACGGAACATACCATGTTCGGTCGGCATATTTACCTCAACGCCTTTTTCTACGATTGACTCCTGTTTCAGACGATAAGCAATCAAGTCATGAATGGAAATCAGTTTCAGTCCATGTTCATCAGCCATTGCACGAAGTTCCGGCAGACGTGCCATCGTACCGTCATCGCTCATTATTTCCATCAGAGCACCTGCAGGGTAAAGTCCGGCAAGGCGTGCCATATCGATGGTAGCTTCTGTATGTCCGGCACGACGAAGTACTCCTTTTTCCTGTGCATACAGCGGATTAATATGTCCGGGACGTCCGAAAGTAGCCGGTGTAGAAGCAGGATCGGCCAACGCCTGAATAGTAGCAGCACGGTCGGAAGCAGAAACTCCGGTACTACAACCTTCCAGTTTGTCAATTGTCACTGTAAAAGGAGTGCCCAATACAGAAGTATTATCACTGACCTGATGCGGCAAATCCAGTTCTTTACAACGCGACACCGTGATAGGCGCACAGAGCACACCACGCGCATGTTTCAACATAAAGTTAACTTTCTCAGGAGTTATCTTTTCGGCAGCTATGATTAAATCACCTTCGTTTTCACGATCTTCATCATCCACTACAATGACAAACTTGCCTTCTTTGAAATCGGCAATCGCATCTTCTATTCTATCCATTTTAATCTCTTCCATAACACTTATTTATTAATATTCTGTATGATGAATTGAATTTGTTCATTGTTTTTTATTATCCGTTCCATATCTTTCGCCAACCGGACACGGAATGCCCAGATACGGAAATAAAAGAATAATCCTATAGGGAAAATAACCCCGGCAGCCAGATTCAGCCAATAGGTGTGGAACGGGCGTATATGAGCAGAAACGGAAATAATCGGATAATTGTTTAATGTGTTCAGCAAAGTCACAGACTTCGTATTGGACATCTCCTCTATGAGTGTCTCTAACTTTTCATTGATAGATATCATCTCATCATCCTTCTCGCCCGACATCCACAGCTTAAAATAATTCGGGGCTTTCATCAGGCGATTTTTAGCTATATACTCTTTGCACTCGTCAGTAAGCACCTGCAAATCACCCGGTATGCGAGTATAATCCGGATCGTGAATCACCACCTCTTTCTTGAATAAATGGCGTATGTTACGGATACCGACAATCTTCTTAAACCAATTGATATACGCATCGGCATTGAGCACTACAGAGTCTTTATTTGATTTGTAAGTCAGGAAAGCACCTAACGGGGCAAGCACGGCACTACTGGTCCACACTCCCATCCATACGACCCATCTGCCGTCACGTGCCATCTTATAGCCTGTATTATCTATGATATAATAAATGATGAATACCATCACCGAAACGATGACCGGCATACCGAGTCCTCCTTTACGGATAATTCCGCCCAATGGGGCACCAATGAAGAAGAACAGCAGGCAGGAAAGTGAAATAGTGATCTTTTTATGCCACTCTATCTCATGCTTCCGCATACTATAATCATGGCTACCCATCGTGTAACTCTTGAAGTTTATATCACTGCTCAGGTTTTCCGCACGACTTGCAGCGGATGAAATCACCTTCTGCTTCTGCATCAAAGGAGCTACCTCATAGAGACTGTCAATATTATATTCAGTAATATTCGCCTCCATAATCTTGACCGTATCCTCCTTTGTCAATCCATAGGTGCTACGGAAATTCCCTTCAGAAACTTCCCGGTAATATTGTCTTCCGATACTATCGCCCACCATTTTCATTGAGTCGATGGAGGCTTGCAGCATCGACATATCTTTGGCAGCAGATGTATTGCTCATAATACTGGCATCCGCCATATTAAAGTCTGAGTCAAACTCAATAATCGTATGTTTTTCCCGGAATTCTTCCCGACGATACGGTACATTCTGAGATTTCATACTCTGTGATCTCAGGTTTTCAAATAAATCACCACTGTACAAATGCAGCCAGAGATGCTGCTTGTCTGCAGTCATTTCCATCCGTCCGGAATCTGCATAAATAATATGTGCGTTCTCAAATCCATCTTTCAGATTATAAATCAGCACATCATACATCATACCTGTCTTCCGGTTCTTCTTGGCTATCTTCAGGTTATAATCCGGTATTTCTGAATAAAACACCCCCTCCGGGATATCCAATTCCGGAGACTTTTGTTTCATCGAAATAATCAGTGTGTATAGTTTCGTCTGAGCAATAGGCCCCACGACATTCTGGAAATAAAAAGAGACAGCAACCAAACCACAGACAAAGAAAGCCAGCGGGCGCATAATTTTAAGCAAGGATATACCCGCAGCTTTCATTGCGAGCAACTCGTAACGTTCGCCAAAGTTACCGAAGGTTATTAAAGAAGCCAGCAATATTGCCAACGGCAACGATATTGGCACCAGTGTCAATGCGGAATAAAAGAAGAACTGAGCTATCACACTCATATCCAGCCCCTTTCCGACTAATTCGTCTACATATCTCCACAAAAACTGCATCATGAAGATGAAGAGACAGATGAAGAATGTACCTATAAAGAGCATCAGGAAGCTCTTTACGATAAATATATCTAATTTCTTTATGCGTAGCATCTTAATAGGTTCGTGCAATTAAGACGCAAAATTAGCACAAAAAAAGTAGCATAGAAAATTTTTAGTTGAAAGTTAACTAAAAACCACACGTTCTTCTCAATTTCGCCACTTGCGACTCCCACAATTCTTTCATGTCAGCAACTTCGTCCGCCTCTGCGAAGTCTGTAATTTCTAATACATAGTCACTTGTCAGCTCATTATAAGTCATTTTGATTTCAAAGTAATCGCGTTCATTTTCGTCATCCTGCCAACGAAAGCGAATAAATGAGAAAGAACGGATCGCAATAATCTCGGCATTTCTTTGTTCAGTCTTCCCCCAATGGAATTCTACGATTTTATCATCAGATACTACTTTATCAGCAAACCAGTCCTCCAGCCCGGTCGGTGTGCTAATAGCTGCCCAAAGAATATTTTTAGATGTTGCGTTCAACAAATACTCCAAATGAATTTTTTCTTTTTTCATAGCAATTTCGAATTGTTTTTACGTGTGCCAAGATAAATACTTTTTTCTAATTATGTGGCATAAATCAGACACTTTATTTAAAACTTATTTCTTTTCAAGGCCCCAAACTCCCTATTTATAGGAAAAAGAGAACCTCGTTCTAAAGAAAAAACACAAAAAAGTTATGAATTGTTTTGGAGATTACAGAAAAATATCTATCTTTGCACCCGCAATCGAGAAATGATGGCGGGATAGCTCAGCTGGTTAGAGCGCATGATTCATAATCATGAGGTCCCCGGTTCAATCCCGGGTCCCGCTACTTGATAAGAATAAGGCATTTGAGAGGCTTCCACTCTTGGGTGCCTTTTTCTTTTATACATCAATTGGTGGCAGGTGACGCCATAGGTGACGCTAAATGCAAAAAATTAGCCCCCGAAAGTTTATATTCAGCTTCCGGGGGCTATTCTATTTAATGCTCTATACTCTTATTCCCATTCAATAGTCGCATTAGGTTTCGGCGACATATCATAGCAAACACGATTCACATTCTTCACTTCTTTCAGAATACGGTCTGTGATTTTCATCAGGATAGGCCAGTCTACCGGTTCAATAGTAGCTGTCATAGCATCTACCGTATTGACAGCGCGGATAATCACCGGCCAATCGAAAGAACGGGCATTATCGCGTACACCAACAGATTTAAAGTCAGGCACTACGGTAAAGTATTGCCATACCTTTTTATCCAGGCCGGCAATTTGGAACTCTTCACGCAAAATGGCGTCAGACTCACGTACTGCTTCCAGACGATCGCGTGTGATAGCACCCAGACAACGTACACCTAAACCAGGACCGGGGAACGGCTGACGGTAAACCATCTCATAAGGCAACCCCAACTCCAGACCACAAGCACGCACTTCATCCTTGAACAACTGGCGCAAGGGCTCTACAAGCTGGAACTTAAGATCTTCAGGCAGACCGCCTACATTATGATGAGATTTCACCATCTTGGCAGTCTTCGTTCCGCTCTCTACAATATCCGGATAAATAGTACCCTGACCTAAGAAATCGATACCATCCAGTTTACGTGCTTCTTCTTCGAACACACGGATAAACTCACCACCGATAATCTTACGTTTCTGTTCGGGATCTTCCACACCTGCCAATTTATCCAGGAAGCGGTCTGTTACATCTACATAAACCAGATTTGCTTTCAATTGGTTGCTGAATACTTCAACAACATCTTCAGACTCACCTTTACGCATCAAGCCGTGATTTACGTGCACGCATACCAAATTTTCACCGATTGCCTTCAAAAGTAAAGCAGCTACCACTGAGCTGTCAACACCACCCGACAATGCCAGCAATACTTTCTTATCACCCACCTGACGTCTGATCAGCTCGATCTGGTCATTGACAAAGTTCGCCATATTCCAGTTAGCTTCAGCCTGACAAGTATCAAATACGAAAGACTTTATAGCAGCCTTAATAGCCTCGATATCATCTGTAAATGCCGGAAGCTTCACTGCGCAAGTCGCTTTATCGTGACCGGCAGCCATAACAGGAATCCCCATCGTATAAATAGACGGATTCACGTCAATAGCAACACCGTCGATCACGTTGTTCAGTCCACCATTGATAATAATACCCTTTACGTTGGGCAATGCTTTCAGTTCTTCTACTGTGATGTCGTGAGGATAAATCTCACTATAAACTCCTAATGCACGGATGGCGCGCGCCAATACCGTATTCTCGTGACTACCCAAGTCAAGGATAACAATCATGTCCTGTTTCATCTGATTCTGGTTCTTTTAAGTTATTATATTGTATAAATTTGACTTTAACTTCAATTAGTCTGCAAATATAAAGATTTTAAAAGACGCTGCAATGTCTTGATTCCCAAAGTTTCATTTCAAATTAAATCAGCTACCACATTTATTTATCACAGCAACCGCCTCGGACACTTTCCGAACATTCTCTTTTATGCTTTCAGTCGCATCACAAACCGACTTCCTTTTCCCAGTTCACTTTCTACTGTCAGCGTACCGCCATGCGCTTCCACAAAGTCTCTCGAAATAGACAAACCGAGTCCGCTGCCCTGAACTTTTGTTCCGGGAACACGGAAGTAACGGTCGAAAATACTCTTGTGGTAACGGGGATCGATGCCTTTACCGAAATCCTGAACGTACAGGTCGATCATATCTCCTTCCTGCCTGGCACCAATCACGACACGCCCGTTTTCTTTAGAATAACGAATCGCATTGCTGAGCAAATTAGTCAATACCCAAGCTATCTTTTCACTATCGACAAAGAGCTTGCCGATTTTCTCTTCCGGGTACTCTACTTCTATCTGAATATTGAACTTATCCGCTTGTACCTGATTAGCTTTAATCGCATATTCTATCAGTTCAATGGGCTTCGTTATCTTCGGCATTAATTGCAGCTTGCCTGCCTCTACCTGAGTCATATTCAGCAATTCGCCCGTAATGCTCAACAGGCGTTCGCTATTTTCCTTGATGCTTTTGGACAACTGTTCCTGTTCATCATTCAGCTCACCGACACGTTTATCTTCCAATAGCTGCAGACTCATCATGATAGCCGCAATCGGAGTTTTCAATTCGTGTGAAATGGTCGAAATAAATGTAGTCTTGGCAGAATCCAGTTCCTTGAATTCCGTTATATTCTTCAGCAGAATGACATCCCCTAATTTGCTGGGTTCATCCTTCCCTGCATCCGTATTTATGATAGGAATATAGGAAGCCTTGAAATAACTCTCTTTATCATCGGCATATATCTTTAACGGCTCTTTCTGATCTCCCGGCGTCACCAATTCACGAATCAGCCGGCGAAGCAGATCATTCTTCAAAGACAATTCTTCCGCAGATTTACGTATGACATTACCTCTTTTCAGATTCAGCACGTTCAGTGCTTCCTCATTAATAAACAAAATCTCACGATCCATATTCAGACCGATTATCGGATCGTCGATACTGTTCACGATGGCCTCAATGAATTTCTTGGCAGAAAGAATATCCGCTAACGTACTTGCCCGATACTCGGCCAGACGTTCCGCCATACGGTTGAAACTCTCGGCGACTTCCCGAAACTCCTGATTATTTCTCATATCCAGCCGTTCTTCATAATTATGATTGGCTATTTCAAGAATCCCTTGTTTCAGTTCCTTGATGGGTTTACTGATTGTTCGGGGCAACCAATACAGCAATGTCAATCCGGTCAATATACAAATACCGCCGGTAACGGAAATCCACAACAGAGCGCGTTCCAATGCCGGCATAGCGGCAGGACTGTCAGGTTCTGTGGCAGTCAGCAACTGAAGGTTCACAACAGAAAGTGTTACCAGCAAAATAATCATTCCCGCCAGCATCCCGATGCCGAGAATCAGTTTTGTTTTAATATTCATATCGTTCATACGGTTAATATTATGCAAGTATAATCAAATCTACATTAGCTTGTGACAAATTATTCAAAAACTTTCGATATCCGAGTATGGAGCAAATGGCATGATGAAATCTCAGATTAGGAGTTCCCATGCAAACAGAAGATATTTGCTTGTCCCGACAAACTTTGACAATACTCCCCAGAATATCCTTCGACTGCACCTGGATGACCTCTCCGCCCAGTTCTGCTACCAGCTTAAAATGATTCAGCAAATAACGCTGACTGGCCAGATCAATCCGGTCCATACTCTCCCTCGGAGTCTGCACATAGAGAGCAACGAAAGTCGTATTATATCGTGTTGCCAGACGTGCCGCCTTCCGGATAATCCTCCTGGGTGTTTTCTCATGACTACTGATACAAGCCATGAACTTCTCATGCCTGATTCCGACCGAGACACCCATCACAACCTCATTCTCCACCTTCTTCTCCACCCGGAGCGCCACTTCCTTCAGAGCCAGTTCCCGCAGTTGAAGGATATTCTCGGTCCGGAAGAAATTATCCAGCGCTGTCTGAATCTTTTCCGGACGGTATATCTTTCCTGCTTTCAGACGCGAGATCAGTTCTTCCGCTGTCAAGTCGATATTCACCACTTCATCCGCTTCCTGAAGCACACTGTCCGGCACCCGTTCTTTCACCTCGATCCCTGTAATCTCCTGCACTTCTTCATTCACACTCTCGATATGCTGGATATTGATTGCGGAAATCACATTAATCCCCTCATCCAACAGAGTCATCACATCCTGCCAACGTTTCTCGTTCAAACTGCCTTCCACATTGGTGTGTGCCAGTTCGTCCACAATCACAATCTCGGGATGAAGGCGGATAATGGCGTCCACATCCATTTCCTCCAACTCTTTTCCTTTATAGAAAATTTTACGTCGGGGGATCACAGGCAGCCCCTGCATCAGAGCCTCCGTTCCGGCACGCCCGTGAGTTTCAATATAGCCGACTTGTACATCCACCCCATTCTCCAGTAGTTCATGAGCCTCCTGAAGCATACGGTAAGACTTCCCTACACCGGCTATCATGCCGATATAGATTTTAAACTTGCCTCGATGAGACTTCTTGATCAGATCCAAAAAATGTTGTACACTCTGTTCTCTATCCATATCCATTTCATTAATTGCTGTTTATAAACTATTTCAACCCGTAGTAATCATCACGATCACCACGGGTTTCTGCATAATAAAAATTCATGAGTTTATATCTATGGTCTTAAAGTTACGCCAAAAACCAAAAAAGCATCTTCAACACATGGATTCCATATAGCCTGTGCAAATATCGGCAATGAAAACTTATCATTAATTTTTATCTCTGTCATTCCTTTTAAAGCTACATTAGTCACGGCGAAGCCACTATTCGTGTACATACCCTCCGCCTTATACGGTACTGCGCCGCAAGTTACATTTAAATCGACATTTTTCACACTGAAAGGATAGTTCAGTTCCAGATAGGAGGAATAATTCTGTTTCAGTTCTCCGCTATCATTCAGCTTCTTGTCTTTTCCGGCAAACATCGTATACCACGCTACGGACAGGGGAAACTTCTCTACGGGCAACGTATAAGCCAATCCCGCCTCAAAATGATGTCCCGTCTCGTGGCTCTTAAAATTAAAATATTTATATGCCCCTTCACCTTCCCACCACAAATCGGCAACCGTCAGCGTAGGTCCCGCCTTACCAAACTTATAGGCAAGAGTCAGATCCAGTTCTTTATTCCCTCCACTGAAATTAGTAGATCCCCATGCGGTAACAGAAAAATTATCGAACCCAAACCCCAGCGTGGGTTGAAAAGCCGCACCTCCACCCTGGTACATTCCCCGCCAGACATAGGAACTGACAATATCTCCCTGCACAGCAAATTCCTGTGCTTTTGCATCCGTTATACCCGATACGCATACAGTTGCCGTAACCAATGCTCCTACAACAATCTTCTTACTAAAAAAACTCTTCATATTTATCTTTTTATTTTATGTTTCTAAAAAAGAGCAGCGCCCTGTCCAGCCCTGTTTATTTGAACCGCAATAAATAACTAAAACGATTCGGACAGGCACGCCGCCCAGTGTTTGGTTATTTATTCTCTTCAAGTGCTATATTCAGCTTCAGCACATTTATTTTCTCCGTTCCGAAAATTCCGAGTAAAGGCTTCTCCACACTTTGATCAACGATTTCTTTCACTTGGTTTTCAGTCAGGCCACGTGCCTGTGCCACTCTCTTTATCTGCACGTATGCACATTGCGGAGTAATATTGGGGTCGAGGCCGGAGGCACTCGCCGTTACCATCTCCGCCGGAACATCTTTACGGCTCAGATAAGGATGATGTACAAGGAACGTATCGATACGCGCTTCCACTTCAGCCAGATATTCGGGATTCGTGGGTCCTTTGTTGCTACCGGACGAACTAGAAGCATCATAACCGTCTCCGGCACACGAAGGACGTCCCCAGAAATAAATATCTTTTGTAAACATCTGACCGACATTGGCCGCACCCACCACTTTTCCATCCAGTGTGGCAACTTCAGCATTTCCCTTATTAGGTCCTGCCACTTGTGCAAACAACCACAAAATAAGAATATAGAATACGGAGAAAAAGACACAGAAAACAAGAGTTATCTTTAGTGATTTAAATAAAGTTTTCATCGCTATTGTTTTTTAATTAAAAGAATAAACCTACTAATAAATCAATCAGTTTAATTCCGATAAACGGAGCAATCACACCACCTACACCGTAAATCAGCAGATTCCGGCGAAGCAAAGCACTTGCACCTATCGGCTTGTACTGAACGCCACGCAAAGCCAACGGAATCAAGATCGGAATAATAATCGCATTGAAGATGACTGCCGAAAGGATCGCACTCTCAGGACTATGCAACTGCATGATATTCAACGCCGCCAGTTCGGGGATAGCCACCATAAACAAGGCGGGGACAATGGCAAAATATTTAGCCACATCGTTGGCGATAGAGAAAGTAGTCAGTGTTCCACGGGTCATCAGCAACTGCTTACCGATTTCCACAATCTCGATCAGTTTGGTAGGATCATTATCCAGATCTACCATATTGCCGGCTTCCTTTGCAGCCTGCGTACCACTGTTCATTGCCACTCCGACATTCGCCTGAGCCAAAGCGGGAGCATCATTCGTACCGTCCCCCATCATTGCCACCAGTTTGCCGGACTGTTGTTCCTTCTTGATATATTCCATTTTATCTTCCGGCTTCGCTTCGGCAATAAAATCATCGACACCTGCCTTTTCTGCAATATATTTGGCAGTCAGCGGGTTATCACCGGTCACCATCACTGTCTTCACTCCCATTTTGCGCAAGCGTTCGAAACGTTCCTGAATACCCGGCTTGATGATATCCTGCAATTCGATAACACCCGTCACTTTCCGATTAACACATACCACCAACGGCGTACCACCATTGCTTGAAATAGCAGCGATCACCTTTTCCACTTCTTCGGGGAATTTGTTTCCGGCAGTTTCCACAATCTTACGGATAGCATCAAAAGCCCCTTTACGAATCTGAGTTCCGTCCGGCAAATCGACACCCGAGCATTTGGTTTCGGCTGTAAACTTAATCATTCGTGCGCCTGTCGTATTCAAGCTGCGCATACGGATACCTGATTCACGTCCCAGTTCTACGATTGATTTGCCTTCCGGAGTTTCATCGGACAGAGAAGAAAGCAGACAGTTTTCTACAAAAGCGTGCAGATCAATGCCCGGCGCAGTGTGAAAATGGGTAGCTTTACGATTACCGATGGTGATAGTTCCGGTCTTATCCAGCAACAAGGTATCAATATCGCCGGCAGTTTCCACTGCCTTACCCGATTTTGTTATCACATTCGCACGTAGTGCACGGTCCATACCGGCAATACCGATAGCGGAAAGAAGTCCTCCGATTGTTGTCGGAATCAGACACACAAACAAAGAAATAAGTGAAGCAATGGTAATGACAGTATTGCTGTAATCGGCAAACGGTTTTAACGTCACACACACAATGACAAAGACAAGTGTAAAACCAGCCAGCAGAATAGTCAGTGCTATCTCATTCGGAGTTTTCTGACGAGACGCACCTTCCACCAGTGCAATCATTTTATCCAGAAAACTTTCTCCCGGTTGGGTGGTCACCATTACTTTTATATGATCGGACAATACTTTCGTACCTCCCGTCACTGAGCTTTTATCGCCGCCCGCCTCCCGGATCACCGGAGCAGACTCACCTGTAATCGCACTTTCATCGATAGAGGCCAATCCTTCGATTATTTCCCCATCGGACGGAATCACGTCTCCGGCTTCACAGACAAACACATCTCCTTTCTTTAGCTGTGAAGAACTTACAGTCACTATTTGATTACCTTCCACCTTTTTGGCAGGTGTCTCTTCCCGTGTTTTACGCAGGCTGTCGGCTTGCGCTTTTCCCCGTGCTTCGGCAATCGCTTCGGCAAAATTGGCAAACAGCAGTGTAATAAACAGAATGATAAACACAGCTATGTTGTAGGCAAACGAACCCTGAGAGGGATTGATGATGGAGTAAAGTGTCACAAACAACATGACCACTGTAGCCACCTCTACCGTATACATGATCGGGTTCTTTATCATCAGTCGCGGGTTTAGCTTCACGAATGATTGTTTCAGGCTTTCTATAACTTGCTCCTTTTGAAACAAAGAAGCTGATTTCATATTTTTCATATCTTCTCTAATTCAGAATTACAAACTTAAATGTTCGGCAATTGTACTCAAAGCGTGTACCGGGAAGAAGGACAGAGCAGCCACAATGAAGATAACGACAAACGTCATTATTCCGAAAGTCAGCGTATCAGTCTTCAGTGTTCCGGCACTCTCGGGAATGAACTTCTTCTGAGCCAGCAGGCCGGCAATGGCAACTTGTCCGATAATAGGCAGGAATCGGCTAAGAATAAGTACAATACCACAGGTCCAGTTCCAGAAATAAGTATTATCTCCCAGTCCTTCAAAGCCGGAACCATTGTTAGCGGCACAAGATGTATACTCATAAAGCTGCTCACTCAAGCCGTGGAATCCAAGATTGTTCAGCCAACCGCCCTCGCTTTCCACAAAGTCAGGATGATGTACATATATATAACTTGAGATTGCTGTGAACACTAATATGACAAATGGATGAAGCAGTGCTACTATCGTAGCTATTTTCATTTCACGGGCTTCTACTTTCTTTCCGAGAAATTCCGGTGTGCGACCTACCATCAAACCGCTGATAAATACCGCGATAATAATGAACGTATAATAATTCATCCAACCTACGCCTACACCGCCGAACCAAGTATTAATCTGCATATTCAGCATCTCCATCATACCGGACAACGGCATAGTAGAATCATGCATACCATTCACAGAACCATTGGAAGTAACAGTAGTCACAATGCTCCAAAGTGCTGTAGCTCCGGCACCCAAACGAACTTCCTTACCTTCCATCGCACCGTTATCCTGCGCAATTCCCAGTTCATCGATACGGGGATTTCCACCCATTTCCTGACTGACATTGATACAGACGCCTACCAGGAAAGCAAAGAGCATCACTCCGAAAATACTATAAGCCAGTTTCTTTCTACGAGTATAAAACCCTAATGCAAGTACCATTGCCATCGGAATAATCAAGATAGACCAGCACTCCACCATATTGGTAAGATAAGTCGGATTTTCCAACGGATGAGAAGAGTTCACACCAAAGTAACCACCTCCATTCGTTCCTAATTGTTTAATGGGCACAATGGCAGCCGCAGGTCCTTGCGAAACCATCTGTTCCTGTCCTTCGAGGGTAGTTACCTTCATTTTTCCGTCGAATCCCATCGGGGTTCCCTGAAGAATCAGGATGAAACCTACAATCAAAGAAAGCGGTAACAGGATACGTGTACAGCTCACTACCAAAAAATGCCAGAAGTTACCGATTGTTTTTGTTGTCTTGGCAGCCATACTCTTCATAATACCAGCCATAGCAGCCATACCGGTTGCAGCGGTAATAAACTGGAAGAGCATAATGACAAACAGCTGTGTGAAATAAGTCAATCCGCTTTCACCACTATAGTGCTGCAAGTTACAGTTGACCATAAAACTGATACAGGTATTAAAAGCCTGATCCGGCGTTTGGGGACCGTTGCCATCCGGATTTAAAGGTAACCATCCTTGCGAAACCAGCAATACCATTCCCCATACGAACCAAAATGCATTCAATATCAATAATGCTTTCAGGAACTGTTTCCAGTTCATTTCTTCTTTAGGGTCAATTCCGCATACTTTATAAATGACCCTTTCAATAGGAGCCATGAAATCCGACCAGGTTTTCTCTCCTTTATAAACCTTGGCAATGTATCTTCCTAGTGGATAAGCCAAAATCACCATCAAGGCAACTTGTGCGACCACACCTAAAATTTCTGTATTCATACTTTTACCTTAAACTGTATAACTTTAAAACTTTTCGGGTCTGATGAGTACATACATCAAATAACCGAAGATTGCAATACCTAATACAAATAGTGCTGTGTACATAATTAATTCTCCTTTCCTCTTCTAGATCTTTTCAAACCAGTCTACACATTTCCAAAATAGCCAGAAACAGGCAAAGCCGCTCAAGAGGCAAAAAACAAATGATAGTGTTATCTCCATGTCTTTAATCTTTTAAATATTTATTATTATAATACTTGCAATGTATTATGCCAAATGCGTGCCAAAACTCTAAAAGAAATAGCAACAAATTGATTATCAGACATATATAAAGAAGAAGGAAATATATAATAACAGAGCCGACCTTTCCATTTTGAAAAAGCAGTTCAATTTTGAAAGGGTATTTAGTCTTGGCAAAATATGGGATTTTAAATAAAACAGAAGGAAAAAGAATGAAATTGAAGGAAAAAGAGGCTGAAAAGGATACTGAAAAATAGTATTATTAAAAGATTGTCCGGTCTCGTTTGTTTTTTAGCAGAACAGGAGAGGAGATTTGAAGCTTGTGGATGATGTGTGCTTAAATTCCGAAAGTATCCAAAACAATAAAGCCCTTCTGGTATTTCTACCGGAAGGGCTTCTCTAAAAATGGCGGCTACCTACTCTCCCACTGTTACGCAGTACCATCGGCGTGACGAGGCT